>Ga0209373_10001342_pt1 | contig 29643 bp, 26 predicted proteins | sample Higcelweek5metaG_FD_187173 | JGI IMG/M metagenome (GOLD analysis project Ga0209373, IMG submission 187173) | Freshwater pond sediment microbial communities from the University of Edinburgh, under environmental carbon perturbations - High... | ecosystem: Environmental > Aquatic > Freshwater >... | reverse complement strand
TTTTATCAAAGTCTTTTGTTTCAGGTAGCAACCGGCAGTATACCACTGTACCTGTTCAAAAATTGGTGAATCTTCATCCCAATTATTGAAGTAGCCAAGAGCTTTTGCCGGATTATCAGTAAGTAATGCACTACTTCCGGCGTAAAGCAATACTGTTTCGGTCTTGTTATCGTCACTGATACAGGCTTCAAATAATTCCAGGGCATTTGAATACTCGCCCTTATTGTATTTCTGGATGCCCAGTTCAACAATACGGTTGCCTACTTCTGAAGGACCACGTTTGTTTCCTATACCGTCATATGACTGAAAGTATTTGTTAAATGAACGTTCAGAGCCAATTGAACCGGAATTCTGGTTCAGTACAAGGGAGGTTGCGAAAAGCAGAACGAATACTGCAGCAATGGCAGTAGTGATTGCGTAAGTTCTTTTCGGAAGGAATACTTTCTTTTTTGAATTGACCATGCCGTTGCCCAAATCGTTCAGCGTGGCCCGGAGAGACATAATGTCCTCCTGCATGATGGCCCTGTCGATGTCGTGACTCAATAGGATTGATTCATCATCAATCTGATTACCATTGCCTTGAACAAGTTCTTCGTATGCATAGAGCTCCTGGTTCAGCTTTAACGAATCTTGTTGCAGGATAGCTCGTTCAACACCGCTATATTCAGGTATTTCGAACGGGTCAACCTCTTCGATTACGACAGTGTGTATCCGGTTCAATTGATCGCGTAAAGCCATAATATCCTGCTCCAGTATCGCATGATCCATTTCGGGCGGCAACTCCTCAGCGATTACCATTGGTGCAACCTGCGCCAATTCGGAATTATCATTGCTAATTCTTTCAAGTTGCAGCCTGAAATTGATTATATCGTCCTCAATCAGCGCTTTGTCCACTTCCTTGTACAATCGGAATCTTTCGGCAAATGATGGATCATTCTTCAGCTGCAGTTCAAAATCCTGCCGCTCCAGAATGTTCATATCATTCTCCAGATATCGATCGAACAATTCCGAAAAACTTAGTTCGTTATTCATTTTTTACTCTTTTAAAATCAGGGTCATTCTGAATTCTCTTAACTAAAGCTTCTTTACATTCATACTTCCTTTTCTTCAAATACTTATCGCTCTTGATGTTCATCATTTGAGCGATGTCTTTTAGCGGAACCTTCTTTAGAAACAATTGCAAAATTTGCTGACAGTCTTTGTGCAAAAGCTGGAAATGTTTCTGATAGATCCTGAATTGCTCCTGTTCAGTAGCCATATCTTCAAGATCATCATCAAGATGTACAAAAACCTGATTGTCAGAAATAACCTCGTTGCGTACCTTTCTCTGTTCCAGCTGTTTAAGCCATAACAATCTGCACACCGAGTACAGATAGGTTTTAAAGCTACAGGTCAAATCCAGCGATTCATTCTTAAGCTTCTTGTAGATCAGGATAATTGCCTCCTGGAATACATCCTTGGCATCCTCATCCGTTCCACTATTTTTTATGACAAAGAACCTGACGATCGAAAAGTACTTCTTGTAAACATACTCCAGCACACTGCTATCACTGGTTTTCAGCCCCTCGAGTAAGGCTTCGACTGTGTAGTGCACCAGCTGTTGATCCTGTTCCTGATAAAAAGGTAACCCCAATTTTTAAACTTTTTTATTAATGATACTCAAAAAATTTCTAACACCCTATCGGCTAATCGATTCCAAACGTAACAAAATTACAAAATTTGGATACCATTTTACCAACAATAACTTACTCATTTATAAAACATTTTGACTAACATCACAAAAAAAGGATTAAAAAAAAAGCAGCAGACCTGTAAGCCGGGTTCTGTGATCCCAGGTGGGATCTTCTATCATTTATCTAGGCAACCGGTTGCCCGGTCACTCCAACGACCTACCCCCCGACAGCGAGCGAGCAGCTCTTAAAAGTCGGTATACATGGTCTTTCAACCCATGTGGCGTACAACTCCCGATGTCACCACCGGAATTGGTGGGCTCTTACCCCGCCTTTTCACCCTTATCCGGTTTTTCAACCAGACGGTTTTTTTCTGTTACGCTACCGTACCTCGCGATACCTTCCCATTAGGAAGCATGGTGCTCTGTGTTGCCCGGACTTTCCTCTTTTCCGGTTACCCGGAACAGCGATAGAACGGTCTGCTGCAAATACAAAGATATGGTTTAAAAAGGTTTGTTCTGTGGGATTCTGATTCTGGTGGCACCAAACCCATATTCCTTGAACGATGCATCTTCCAGGGAACACCATTTGTATTCCTGGTCAGCAACCCTTCTCAATTCATTTTTCAATGTCCCATTGCCGATACCATGAATGAAGATAATCTCACGTTCATGATTACGGATTGATTGGTTCAGCTCTTGTCGGAACCTATCCAGCTGAAGCATAAGAATCTCCGTGTTCGACAGTCCGACAACGCTGTCAATCAGCTTATTGATATGAAGATCTATTTCCCGTGCAGGTATCTTATTTCCGGATGGTTTGGATACTGCCGGCCGCTCTGTAATGTTTTTCGATAAAGCTTTTTCAACCTTCTGAGGAACAGGTTCTTCAACCTTTTTAGGTTTGACCGGAACAGATGTTGGAGTTATATTTTCAGGTATAACTACCAGCGTTTTAATATAAGTCGGAAGCACCCAGCCATCAGTCGTCTCTACCTCAGCCAGATCCTTTGAGATGATACGCCTCACCCTGCCCTCTCCGACCGCATCAATGAATCGCACCAAGTCACCGGGTTTTACTGTCGTCATGATCTCTCTGAATTTTGTCGCGAAGTTAGCTAATTTTACCACCGTTTAATTGGTTGACATGAGCATCAGAGAAATCAGAATCGAAGACTATAACTACGAACTTCCAGAGAGCCGAATTGCACGCTATCCTTTGGAAGATCGCGATCAAAGCAACCTACTGGTTTTCAGTGACGGGAAAATCTCCCATAAGCATTTTTACGATCTTCCAGGTCTGCTTCCTTCTGATTCAATGTTAATCTGGAACAATACGAAAGTGATACCGGCCCGCCTGCAATTCAGAAAACCTACCGGCGCCCTCATTGAGATATTTCTGCTTGAACCGGCTCAGCCCACAGATTACGCCGAAATGTTCAGGCAAAAAGGGTCCTGCATCTGGGATGCCATCGTTGGGAATCAGAAAAAATGGAAAGGCGATGCCCTGGTCAGGACAATTGAATCGCCCGACGGACCAGTCAGTCTATCTGCCGAAAATATAGATGCAGATAGCCAAAACAGGATTTTCCTGAAGTGGATACCTGAGAATCTGATGTTTTCTGAGATTGTGGATCTTTTCGGGAAAACGCCGATACCTCCCTATCTTAAACGCGATTCAGAAGATAAGGACAAAACAACCTACCAGACCGTTTATGCCGATTTCGATGGTTCGGTTGCTGCCCCAACTGCAGGCCTTCATTTTACCCCGCAACTGATTGACCGCTTGAAACAGAAAAACATCAGGATTAACGCGGTAACCCTGCATGTTGGTGCCGGCACTTTTGTTCCGGTTAAAACAAAAACGATCGGAGATCATCAGATGCATGCTGAAACGGTAATCATTGAAAAATCAGTAATCCGCGACTTACTGAATACATCTCCTGATAAACTCACGGTAGTCGGAACCACCAGTCTGCGTTCCCTGGAGAGCCTTTTCTGGCTCGGACAGAGAATTTCGTTGGAGCCTGACGTAAATGCTGATAATTTATGTGTCAATCAATGGGACCCGTATAGTTATGATCAGGTCATCCAAGCAAAGGAATCGCTGAGTGCAATACTCAATTATATTGACAAAAACCACATGGAAGAGATCCGGTTTTTCACCCGGTTGATCATCGTCCCGGGTTATCAGTTTAAACTGGTTCACAGACTGATAACTAATTTCCATCAACCTTCCAGCACCCTGCTTCTTCTCGTATCGGCATTAATCGGAGATCCGTGGCGCCAGGTTTATGATTTTGCCCTGAACAATGATTTCAGATTTTTAAGTTACGGCGACAGTTCGCTGCTTGAAATGCAACCCACTCCACATGGCTGATCAAAACTCCTATTATCCTGATCGATACAATCTCTCTGAATGGTTGCCCATCTCTCTCAAAGAAGTAAAAGACCGTGGCTGGGAGCAACTTGATATCATTCTCATTACCGGAGATGCTTATATCGACCATCCCTCGTTCGGAATTCCGGTCATTGGCCGCATCCTAGAAAAGGAGGGTTATAAAGTGGCCATACTTCCGCAGCCCAATTGGAGAGATGACCTTCGTGATTTCAAAAAGCTGGGTAAGCCCAGGCTGTTTTTCGGGATTGCATCAGGAAATATGGATTCGATGGTCAATCATTACACCGCAAACCGGCGGCTTCGTTCAAATGACGCTTATTCAGCCGGCAATCAGGCGGGATTCAGGCCAGACCGTGCTGTTACCGTTTATGCAGATATCCTCCGAAATCTTTATCCCGACTCCATCATTGTTGCCGGAGGCATTGAAGCATCTTTGCGCAGACTGGCACATTACGACTATTGGGACGACCAGGTAATGCCTGGTATACTGGATCAAAGCGGGATCGATTACCTGGTTTATGGTAACGGGGAAAGATCGATCATCGAACTGGCCGGAAAGATCAATCGGGGGGCATCACCTCAGGAGCTCCGGCGAATACCGCAAATTGCCTATTCCATTCCTGCAGTGGAGACTCTGGAGGAATGGCCAGGCAGACCAACCGTTGAGCTTAACACTTATGAGGTATCAAGTTCTGATAAAGTAAGCTTCGCCAAAGACTTCAGGATAATCGAGGAAGAGTCCAATACCCTGACATCAGCCAGGATTACCCAGGTGTACGGGAATAGCAGGATTGTTGTCAATCCACCGTTTGATCCTTCAACGATGAGTGAACTCGACTCCTATCATGCACTCCCTTTTACCAGGCTTCCGCATCCAAGGTATTGGAAGAAACCGTTGATTCCGGCTTTTGAGATGATTCGCTTTTCGGTCAATATACACAGGGGCTGTTTCGGAGGTTGTGCATTCTGTACCATTTCAGCACATCAGGGCAAGCATGTTTCGAGCCGCAGTATGCAGTCGGTTGCATCAGAGGTCTCACAAATTTCGAAAATGCCGGGCTTTAAAGGTTATTTGTCAGACATTGGAGGGCCATCAGCCAACATGTATGGCATGGAGCCGATCAACCAGCCGGTCTGTCTGAAATGCAGGAAACCCAGTTGTATTTATCCGGTTATCTGTAAAAACCTGAATGTTAGCCACAAAAAAATACTTCATCTCTACCACAAAGTCAGGGAGATGCCTGGAATCAAGAAAGCATTCATTGGCAGTGGCGTGAGATACGACCTTTTTCTTAATGACCGCCGCAAAGAGGATCAATCATTGAGAGACTACCCGGGCGAGCTCATCCGGTTTCACGTTTCAGGAAGATTAAAGGTAGCGCCCGAACACACCCGCGAGAACGTTTTGAAAATGATCAGGAAACCGGGATTTGAAAAATTCAGGGAGCTGAAAAGGATCTTTGATCAGGTAAACACTGAAAACAATATGAAGCAGGAACTGATTCCCTATTTCATGTCAAGCCTTCCGGGGTGCACCATTGAGGAAATGGCTGAATTATCAGCCGAAATCAAGTCTCTGAACCTGCATACGGAGCAAGTGCAGGATCTGACTCCAACACCGTTAACACTGGCCTCTACAATGTTTTATACCGGATTGGATCCGTATACACTCAAACCGGTTTACGTGGCAACCAAGCCCGAGGACAAGCTGTTGCAGCGAAGCTTTTTCTTTGCTTCGAATCCTGAGGAGAGGCAAAAAATTTCCGGAGCACTAAGGAAAATCGGAAGAGATGACCTGATTCCAAAAATATTCGGCAGTAATACGTTAAAACATGTTAAAGGGAAATCTGCGGGTCGTCATAAACGATAAATTCGGACCATCAAAAAGCAACTCATGAAAACAATCCTTGCATCAACTATAACGCTGCTGTTTGTAACAATTATGTGGATGCCATCAGGTTTCTGCCAGAATGATGTCAGGTCAAAAGCCTTGAAAATTCATCAGGCGGTATATACGATCGATTCACACAACGACACTCCGATGGGATTTGGTGAATCGGGTTTTGATCCTTCGATAAGGCATGACTTCAAAGAGGACGAGAGTTGCGTGGATTTTCCGAGAATGAAAGACGGAGGTTTGGATGGCGCTTTTTTCGCTGTTTTTACCGGACAAGGGCCCCTGACAAATGAAGGAAGGGAAAGTGCCTATGCACGTGCAAAAAAGACCTTTGGGTATATTCATAAAACCGTTGAACTTCACCCCGAAATGGCCGGTATTGCTCTCACACCTGAAGATGGCTATAAACTCGGTAAACAAGGTAAAGTATCCATGTTTATCGGCCTTGAGAATGGATATCCTATTGGTTTGGATATCAGCCGCGTCAGTGAGTTTTACAATCTTGGTGCCCGGTACATCACACTTTGCCATACCCGGAATAATGATATCTGCGATTCATCGACTGACCGGAAAGGGGCTCTTCATAACGGACTCAGTGAATTTGGCAAACAGGTTGTGTTTGAGATGAACAAATTGGGAATCATGGTTGATGTATCGCACATTTCCGATAAATCATTTTACGATGTCATTGAATTAAGCAAGACTCCGGTGATTGCCTCTCACAGCTGTGCCAGGGCCTTGTGTAATAACCCCCGTAACCTGAGCGATGAGATGTTGACAGCACTGGCAAAGAACGGTGGTGTGATTCAGATGTGTATCCTTTCAGGCTATGTAAAAGAACAGGAACCTAATCCGGCGAGAGACTCTGCATTCAGCCTCGTACAGAAGAAATATGGAGACTGGTCAAAATTATCGCCTGAAACCCAGAAACTGGCCAGAGCCGAATACAGTGAAATCATGAAAAAATATCCGGAGAAATTGGCTAATGTGACTGATCTGGTGGATCATATCGATCATATTATTAAAATCGCCGGCATTGATCATATCGGTATCGGCACTGACTTCGATGGTGGAGGCGGCTTATCGGGTTGCCAGGATGTTAGTGAAATGGGCAACATTACGATGGAGTTGGTAAAAAGGGGTTATTCAAAAAAAGACATCGAAAAAATCTGGGGTGGAAACCTGTTCCGGGTAATGAATGAAGTGGAAATGTTTGCTGCAAAACATAAAAAATAAGCATAATTTCACGGGCTTATATTCTTTTATAATGCCTGCTCAAAAGAACCCAAAAACACAAGTTGCCCGGTTATCGGTGTTTTCAAATTCATTTTTGATTGCGTTAAAGGTAGGTGCCGGTATCTTAAGCGGTTCCGTCAGCATCATATCTGAAGCCATCCACTCCTCGATGGACCTCCTGGCATCATGTATCGCCTATTTTGCGGTCAAAGTATCGGACACTCCATCCGATGAAAAGCACAATTATGGTCACGGAAAAGTTGAGAATGTTTCAGGTGTCATCGAAGGCATGCTTATATTTATTGCTGCCGGATGGATTATCATCGAAGCCGTTAAAAAGCTGGGCAATCCGGAACCGGTAGAATCACTTGGAATTGGCAGCATCGTCATGCTGATTTCGGCCGGGGTGAATATTCTGGTTTCGAGAAGGCTTTATAAAACGGCCAAACTGACCCACTCCGTTGCCCTCGAAGCCGATGCTCTTCATTTGAAAACGGATGTACTGACTTCATTAGGGGTGGCCGTAGGGCTTATCCTCATCATGATCACCAAAATACAGTGGTTTGACCCGATAATCGCCATGATTGTTGCCCTGATGATTATCAGGGAATCGTTCGATTTGCTGAAAAGAGCTTTCTGGCCGTTACTCGATGTGGCGTGGGATAAAGAGGAACTCGAGAAACTGAACAAGATTTTTAAGGAAATGGATGTCAAACAGCATGGTGTAAAAACCCGTAAAGCCGGCAATTACCGGTTCATCGACTTCCATATTGAGATGCCTCCCGACATTCCGTTCGAGCAGGTACACGATTTTTGCAGTCTGATCGAAAGTGAGATTCAACGGACATTCGAAAATGTTCAGATCACCATCCACCCCGAACCCTTCGACCACTGATCCTGATCCGATTATCCCATTCAGGCTTGATAAAGCCGGCCTTGCCAGGTATCCCTTGTGATCATCTCCTTTTCTATTTTTGAGACGATTTCAAAGTTTTTCAGTCCCCAACGCGTGCCAGTTATCAAATCAGGAGGAGATGTACTGGCGAATCGCTCAACTACAATTGCAGGATTTAATAATTCGAGAAAGCGGATAATCAGATCGATATATTCTGTAGCCGTAAAAGTGACAAAATCCTGCGGTGATTTCAAAAATTCAGATTCCATCTGCGTTCCCCGGATGATCTGCAACTGATGTATTTTCAGCATAGACAGCGGCAGAGTGCTGAGCCTCCGTGCATGATTCAGCATGTCATCCGGGTCCTCCCCCGGTAATCCGAGAATCAGGTGAGCACCCACCGGAATACCCATGCGGGCAGTCATCCCAATCGCGTTGATACACTCCCGATAATCATGACCACGGTTAATCCGGGTCAATGTTCTGTCTAAGGTTGACTCGATTCCGTATTCAACAGAGACGTAGTATTGCTGCGATAATTCCTTTAAAAAAACGAGCAACTCCTCATCCATGCAATCCGGTCGTGTACCCACCACAATCCCTGAAATACCCGGGTGGTTAACAGCTTCAAAGTACAGGGTTTTCAGATGGTCAAGAGCGGCGTATGTGTTTGTATACGCTTGAAAATAGGCCAGGTAACGCATATCAGGATATTTGGCTGCAAAAAATGCCATCCCCTGATCAATTTGCTGACTGACAGATAATTCTGACGAGCAATAGGCCGGATTGAATGTCTTGTTGTTACAAAAGGTACAACCACCGGTACCTTTTGTTCCATCCCGGTTGGGACAGGTAAAGCCTGCATCAATGGATAGTTTTTGAACCCTTGTCCCAAACTTTTGCTTGATATACCCCGATAAATCATTGAACCGCCGGGAGTGACCCCACGGAAAATCGTGACCGCTTTTCAGGCTGTCATTCATTGATGATTAAAGTAGCAGAGGCCGGATTTAATGCGATCGGAATATTATTGATAACGGCAGTACGTATCAAGGTCTGAATATCATGTTCGTGCCCATGAGGTGATTGCATATCCACAAAGAAAATCAGCTTATCAACCTCATTGTGCAAAATTTTAGCTGCGAGCAGGATATCTCCGCCTTCCGGACCATGTCCAAAGGATTCGACTTCCATTTCTAGCACTGAATTTATTAACTGGCATGTATTGGTTGTACCAATGAGCCGATGTTTCATCAATTCTTCACGATTATTTTTAACCCATTCGAGTAATGCGTTTTTCCGGTCATTATGAGCTACCAGTGCGATAGCTTTAGTAGGTGCAATTGTTTTCATTGTTTATTATTTATAACAGTTTTTTTTAATCATTGTTTAAAACTCTTTGTTCTTCAGTCACTTCCGGCACTTTATTCTTTTCAGGACCTTCCACCTCATATTCGTTCCAGGGCATTTCATCGGTGGTTTCCTGATCTGCCTCGTTATCGTTTTCAGGCCCGGGTTCCTCCCAGAATAACCGTTCCCCTTTGGGTCCTCTGTTTCGGTAAATGAAAGCCAGAACAACCCCTGTAAGCAAACCAAAAAAGTGCGATTCAAAGGAGACACTATCTTCGAGAGGAAATATTCCCCAGATCATGGATCCGTATTGAAAAGCAACCAGGAATGATATGGCAATCAATCCCAGATGCTTACGGATAATTCCACTTACAAACAAGAATGAGGCAAGTCCGTAAATGATTCCACTTACCCCCACATGATAGTAAGGTCGTCCGCATAACCATACCAGTATTCCTGTTGCCAGATAGCAGATCAGAAGGACCTTGAATGCAAGATTTCGGTAGAAATAGAAAAGAAGCGTCGACAACGCGAAAAAAGGCAGGGAGTTGGCCACAATATGTTTGATTCCTCCGTGAATGAACGGACTAAGTAAAATTCCCTGAAGGCCTGATATTCGTCTGGGATTTATCCCATGATAAGTAAGGCCGAGGTTCAGTGTAGAATCCACAATGAAGACCAACCAGATAAACAGGAGCATCACTCCCGGAAAGAACATGCTGATATAAAATCTTTTAACAGCAATGTCCATTATTTTATCAAGTTAGCGATAAGGTCAGTGAATTGAATAATGTCTTCTTCAGTTGTATCCCAGGAGGTCATCCATCGAACTTCAGATGTTGTTTCGTCCCAGACATAAAAGAAGAACCTTTCCTGAAGCTGTTTGATGATTTTCTCAGGAATTATGGCAAAGACCCCGTTTGCCTGTACAGGACGACTGATTCGTATACCGGGTATCTGCCCTGCCCTTTTTGCCAGCAACTGAGCCATAGCATTGGAATGCCCGGCATTTCGCTTCCAAAGGTCATTAGTCAGCAAGGCTTCGAATTGAACCGATATGTAGCGCATTTTTGATGCTAGCTGCATACTTTGTTTCCGGTAATATTTGAATGACTCCGTCAGGCCCGGTGTGAAAAATAAAATACATTCGCCGTACATTGCACCATTCTTGGTCGCTCCGAAAGTAAGAACATCCACTCCGGCATCACGGGTAATGGCCCGCATCGGCACACCCAACGCAACAGCGGCGTTTGCAATTCGTGCCCCGTCCATGTGTAGCAGTAATCCTTTGTGATGTACAAAATCAGCGATTTCACGGATCTCATGAACCGTGTACAAGGTGCCGAATTCTGTCGCCTGAGTGATACTGACAATTCTTGGCTGAGAATGATGTTCGAAATCAATTCCACGGATATGAGGTGCAATGGCATCAGTGGTAATTTTCCCGTTTTCCGCTTCAACCGGAATGAGTTTGCAACCGGTAAAAAATTCCGGAGCCCCACATTCGTCCTCCTGAATATGCGCAGACTCAGCACAAATTATAGAATGAAACGACTGTGTCATATTTCTTAAACCCACAACGTTGGCACCGGTTCCGTTAAAAACAAAAAATGCCTCTGTATCCTGCCCAAATTCCTCTCTGATTTTTGTTCTGACCCGATGAGTATATTCATCATCGCCGTAACCAACGGCATGCCCGGTATTGCAATCAATGATCGCCTGCATAATTTCAGGATGAACTGAAGCATTGTTATCACTGGCAAATCCCCTGTTGTTCTTCATAGGTAATCTCTTTGGTGCAAATTTAACTTTTATCTCCTTTAGCAAGAGGGAATATTTATATCTTGACATCATAATTGAAATTACACGTATATGTTCACAAAAGAGACTTACCTCAACCGACGGGCAGCGCTTAAAAAGAGCTTTAAATCAGGCCTTCTCCTTTTTCTCGGAAACGATGAAAGCCCGATGAATTATACCGATAATACCTACCATTTCAGGCAGGATAGTTCATTTCTGTATTTTTTCGGAATGGATTATGCAGGATTGGCAGGGATTATCGATCTTGATGAAGACAAGGATATTCTATTCGGTAATGATCTGACCATTGACGATATCGTTTGGATGGGAACCCAGCCTACCTTGCTCGAACGCGGAGCATATTACGGGATTACCATGGTTCAACCGATGTCGCATCTTCGTGACTATTTGCAAACCGCTATCGGCAAAGGCCGTCCGGTTCATTTTCTTCCGCCATACCGGCCGGAAAATAAAATAAAACTGATGGACCTGATGGGTATTAATCCATTGGAAACCAGCACACGAGCATCTGTTGATTTTGTCAGAGCCGTTGTCAACCTGCGGAATCATAAAACTGCCGAAGAGTTGATTGAAATTGAGATGGGAGTTAACCTGTCTGTTGACATGCATGTTACTGCCATGAAGATGGCCAGGCCAGGAATGAAAGAATCCGAACTGGCAGCTGCAGTAACTCAGGTTGCCCTGGCTGCCGGTGGTCAAATTTCTTTCCCGGTGATCATGACCATTAACGGGCAAACCCTTCACAATCATTATCATGGGAACACCTTGAAATCAGGCGACATGGTTTTATGTGACTGCGGTGCCGAAACAGGTTTGCACTATTGCGGCGATCTGTCGAGCACATTCCCGGTTGATAAAACCTTCACTTCCAGACAAAAAGAGATTTATCAGATATCACTTCAGGCACATGAGGCCGCATTAGCCACCTTATCACCAGGCGTTCCATTCCGCGAGGTGCATTTTGCCGCCTGCAGGGCAATTATAAACGGACTGAAGGAGATCAACCTGATGAAGGGTGATACTGAAGAGGCATTGGCATCCGGTGCGCATGCCATGTTCTTTCCCTGTGGAACGGGACACATGATGGGACTGGATGTGCATGATATGGAAGATCTTGGCGAGGTATATGTCGGATATGACGGACAGCCGAAGAGCAAACAGTTCGGATTGAAGTCGTTGAGGCTCGCCCGCCCGATGGAAGAGGGTTTCGTATCAACCATTGAGCCCGGCATCTATTTCATTCCGGAACTCATCGCCATGTGGAAAAAAGAGGGCACCAATTCCGCCTTCATTAATTTCGGGAATGTTGAAGGATATACCACATTCAGCGGGATCAGAAATGAGGAGAACATCGTCATTACCCATGACGGATATCGGGTTTTGGGAAAACGAAAACCAAAAACCATTGAAGAAGTTGAATCATTAAGATAATATGAACTACAGGTCGCTTTTCCTATCAACGCTCCTTCTGATAGCATCTCAGGTTTTGGTCGGGCAAAATCCGTTTGAATCCTATAAAAAGCTTCAGGAGATGGAAGAAAGCTCCATGTTCAGAGATTTGCCCTGGGAAAGGATTGGCCCGGCTTTTCAGGGCGGGCGGGTTGAATCAATCGACTGTCCGATAGGCCAGCCATACGTGATTTATGCCGGTTTCGGTTCGGGAAGCCTATGGAAAAGCGTTAACCAGGGACTATCCTGGAATTGTATTTTCGAGGACCAGGCAACATCCAGCATTGGGGATGTAACTGTATCTCAGAGTGATCCGGAAACCATTTATCTGGGAACCGGCGAAGTAGTCAGAGCGACCGGCGGATATACTTACCCGGGAGCCGGAGTGTACAAATCAGTCAACGGTGGAAAGTCATGGATCAATATCGGTTTGAACGACAGTCACCACATTGGCCGGGTGGTAACCGATCCGAACAATTCCGATCTGGTATTTGTGGCAGCTTTAGGTCACATGTGGACACCCAACGCTGAAAGGGGCCTGTTTATGAGCCGTACAGGAGGTGCCAGCTGGAAGAAAATATTGCATATTTCAGACAGTGTCGGTGTTATAGATGTTGCCTGGGACCCTATCAGCAAGATTATCTATGCTGCATCCTGGGAGATGAACCAAGGTCGGAAATCAGGCATCTATAAATCTTCTGACTTTGGGAAACATTGGAAAAAGTGTGTGGATGGGTTCCCTGAAAACAAGGGCATTGGCCGGATCGGATTAGCTATTTCAGCCACTCGCCCGAATGTTATCTTTGCTTCAGTTGACAACCGCAATTACCGGCATACTAAAAACAGTGCTGAAATCATTGGTCTTGAGATTTACCGATCGGAAGATTCAGGCGACACCTGGTTTAAAATGAATTCCGGTTATATTGATAATTATTCCGGATTCGGATGGAGTTTCGGAGACATCAGGGTTTCTCCGGTAAATCATCAGGAAATATATGTTCTCGGAGTACACACTCTCTATTCCAATAATGGGGGCAAGTCATTCTCGAGATTGGGAGGGCCGGTCAGCCATCTGCTGCCGAGTCAGGCCAAAAGCTTACATACCGATAATTATGATTTATATATTGATCCATCAAATCCCGACCGGATGATTCTGGGTAACGGCGGAGGAATTTACATCAGTGCCGATAAAGGATCCAGTTGGTTACACAACAATACGATTCCTGTGGGAGAGATCTTCGACATGACAGTTGGCGGAAGCAGAAATGAAACCGTCTATTGCGGAACACAGGATAATGCAGGTGTATTCGGACCGCTCAGGCCCAGGGGCGGTTCTGAGGTACCTGGTAGCTGGAAATATGTTTGGCTCGATCCATGGTCAGGCGGGGATGGTTACACAACAATGCCCGACCCAACGGATTCATCAGTGGTTTATTACGGGACCCGCAATGGCAATCTCAATCGGAAAAACAGGCTCACTGGCAACACTACCTTTATCAGGCCCGGTGCAGATGCGGATGAAGCGCCCTTACGAACAAACTGGTTAACACCCTGCTTTGTTTCGAAACACTCACCCTCTACCCTATATTATGGGGCCAACAAGATCTATAAAAGCATCAACCATGGTGGCAGCTGGTACCGGCTGAGTCCGGACCTATGCTACTCCGACGATCTGTCGCGAAAATCCCGGGTAACAACTGCGATCGTTGAATCTCCCCTAAAAGCAGGACTATTGTACGCCGGGACTGATAACGGGGCAGCATGGGTTTCGCGTGATGACGGAATCAAATGGTTTGAAATCAGCGATGGTTTGCCCCACAAATCTGTAGTTCAAATCTGTTCGTCGAGGCATCGTGAAAGCCGGGTATACGTGGTTATGAAATCAAATGATAACGATGACTATACACCCGCACTGCTGATATCCGAAAACAAAGGATCGTCGTGGAAACCGATCTCTGCCGGATTACCCGATGATCGGGTCAATTATATCCTGGAAGATCCGGTTTTACCCGGGCTGGTATTTATCGGGACAGACAGGGGTGTTTTTGCCAGTCCTGATAAAGGTAAAACCTGGATATCTGTCAGTACAAAATTACCGACGGTTAGTATACAGAACCTGGAATGGACCGAAGAAGGTCGTTATTTAATAGCCGCAACCCACGGACAAAGTATTTTTTCGTGCTTTGTTGCCCCGATCCGCGAATATTTTAAATCTGTTGATCCCGAGGAGGAGTGGGTTCTTGCAGTGCAGCCAGGATATTTACCAGGCACCAAAGATTTCCCGGGTGACTGGGACTGGAGTCGTTATTATCCGTCATCGATCTGCTGGTATCAGCCAAATGGTGGATCGATGACCATTTCCATTGCAGATGACAAGAACAAGGTGGTATATACCGGCAGGATCTCCGCCGCTATGGGTGTGAATCGCTGGGATTGGGATCTGGTATTGTATAAGAAAGAAGACACCGGGATCTATCCGGTACCGGAATACAAATTCCCTGTCCCGGGAATGTATTCAATCAACATTCAGGGACAGGGAATTATTCTCAGAACTGATCTGGAAGTTCGCTGAGTGCTTAATTATCTTTGACCACCAGGTCCGCCTTGTCCGCCAGGACCACCACCACGGTTTTTACGTTCAGCGGCCAGTTTTTCAAGATAAGCTTTGTATTTCTTTACCTGATCAGGAGTTAAGATTTTTTCAACCTTAGCCGTTTTCTCCTTTTCCATGGTCATCATTTTCTCACGCATACCTTCGCGATCGTCACCGGCGCTTTTGAATGCAGCTTCTCTCTTGGTATCAAATTCTTTATTGATTGCCTCCACTTTAGTCACCTGATCTTTAGTCAGAGATAGTTCTTTGGTAAGGGTTTCCAACTGTTTTTTAGCCCTCTCCTGCATATTAGGCCTTTGTGGTTGCTGATCCTGGGCATTAAGTCCTCCTACCAGGAAAAGACTGATTGCCATCGACAAAATGAGATTTCTTTTCATCATAATTATTTTTAGTTTCAGAGTTTAGACCTTATGGTCTGTATGATGGTTTAAAGATAAATTAAATAAAACTGGTTAAACCTGCCTTACAGCACTACCTGAAATCTTTCAATTTTTCCATAAGCCGTTTCCTGGCAAAAAAGATCTTGCTTTTTACTGATCCCAGCGGTTGATCAAGATATTCCGCAATTTCCTTGTATTTGTATCCTTTAGTGTGCATTTCAAAAGGCAACCGGTAATCTTCGGGCAGTTCACTGATTGCTGCCCTGATCTCCTTTTCATTGTGCGATGCTTCAGGTGATTGAAAAACTGAATCAGGGCTCAGGTTCAGAAAATAGGAGTTATCCGTGGAATCGTTTATGGTGTTTGCCCTCACATTCCTGCGATAATTGTTAATGAAAGTATTCTTCATGATGGTAAAAGTCCATGCTTTCAGATTTTTATCTCCCTGAAAACGATCTCTATTGGTTAACGCCTTATAGATAGTTTCCTGAAGCAGGTCTTTGGCATCCTCAGGATCCGAAGTCAGGCTTTTAGCAAAGAAGCCGAGCTTCGATTGCATCCCTAATAATTGGTGGTTGAATTCAATTGCTGTCATATCTTTTGGCTTTTGTTTTACTTTCTTGTTGTTTTTCCTATACAAACTTAAATCTAATTAGCACAACAACCAACTTTTGTTTAACCTTTAGTTAAACATTCTATGACAATTAAACCATGATTCTAAACAAGAGATACCTGTAACTATCAGTCGGTTTGACAATTAGGCGCATCATTATAAATACCGTCTAAATTATCGGAATAATAAAATCAGCAGAGGAAATGGAGTGATGCCGCAGATCAGGTTAAACAGCAACGGCTTTTGCAAGTTCCTGGAACGAATGCATCTGTTTAATATTCAATGGCAAATCAGACAGTTGCTCCTGTCCGATCAGCACCATATAGAGTTTTTTATCCGGAAAGATCTCGACAATTTTTTCTGCATAACTGAGTAGTTCTTTGGCAGAAAAGCCCTGATTGATTGACACGATTACATGGTCGATGATTTGGACAGATGAGAGGGATCTCAGGTGTTCAACCGGGATTGAGGGCCCGAGGTAGATCACATGGTGACCAGCCTTTCTGAGCAGAAAGTTTGAATAAAGCAGATTGATCTCATCATATTCTCCTGAAGGCAGGTAAAGGAGGTAATGTTCATCTGTAGAATCGTTGGATCCGGTCATACCATCAATTGCCACTACCAGTTTTTGTCGGATCAGATTATTTACAAATCTTTCCTGACAGGAGCTGATTTTACCAATCTGCCAGAGCAAACTGACTTTTTCAATTAATGGAAAAACCAGTTGTTCAAAAGACTTCTCAAATCCCAGTTTCAATATGGAACTGTTCAGGTCATGCTCAAAACGGTCTTCATCGAGTTCCGTGATCGCCTTGACCAGATTGGCCAGATAGGCTTCCTCTGCACCCGGGTTTTCAGATAATCGGGCTACTTCTGATTGTATCTGCTCATCGGTCATGGTGGATATTAACGAAATCTTTATCCCATGCTTGTTGAGGAAAACGATGTTCAGCAAACGTTGCAGGTCACCAACCGAATAGAACCTGATATTGGTGCCGGTCCTCTCGGGAGAGATAATACCGTAGCGCTTTTCCCATATACGGATGGTATGGGCTTTAATACCGGTCAGTTTTTCGAGGTCGCTTATACTATAGGTGACTATGTTCATTGTTCCTAAATTTCAAATCTTTGCTTATTGCATATAGTACAAACTGATTGGCATTTAGTTTAAATCACGCTTCTTGTTGATGACCGGAAGCAAACCAAGCGCAATAGCACCACAAACAATAATAAACAGGATCGTGGATAAATGGAGTACAAGTGTCACTAACTGCCCTTCCGGCTGCATGACACCATATAGCATAAGTGTATGTAAGGCGAACCAGTCGTAAGGCCCGAAACCGGAAGGAACCGGGACTACCATTCCCACGCTGCCCATAGCCAGAACAGAAACAGATACCATCGGTGAAAGGGCTGCAGTGGGCCCAAACGCTTTCAGAATAAACAGGGTATTCAGAAAATAGCATCCGTATAAGGCAACCGTATAAATAATGAACAGAACCGGCTGGCGCAACTTCAACACCGATTTAAGTCCATCGACAAATTTTTCAACATACGATAAAAGCTTGATCACGATTGGAATTCTCATCAGTTTTTTTCTCAAAAGGAATACTGACAGAGCTGCAACGACCATCAAACCGATCAAAATCCAAAACAGTGGTGATTGCAAAATGGCAAATTTACCGGGGGCTGCATTTGGATCAGGGATCAGCAGTGTTGATAGGATATCCCAGTTAAAAAAGAAAACCAGTGCCAGCAAAACGGCTAAAAAGAGGACATCAACCACCCGTTCAATCATAACCGTACCTAATTGAGCAGTAAATGGAACCTTTTCATACTTTTTGAGAATTCCGCACCGGGCCACCTCTCCCATCCGGGTAACGGCTGTATTAGCCAGATACATCACCAATACAGATAGAAACGTATTGATAATCCTTGGTTTATAGCCTATTGACCCGATCAGCATGTTCCACCTCAAGGCCCGAAAAAGGATGCTTCCCAGAAAAGCTATGAACGAGAATCCTATCCAGGTATAGTCAAACTCTGAAAGACGCCCCCATATCTGCTTGACATTCTGTCCCTTGTATACCCAAAAGAACAATAGCATCCCGATACCGAAGAAAATTACATACTTCAGTATATCGAGCAAAACCTTTTTCTTAGTCACTTACTTTGAAACGATTAGAATTTCTCATCATATTTGGTCCACAGGAAATCGCCCAGTTTCCAGGCTTTTTTCACCACTTCGTCACCCCATTTAGCGGTGTACTCCGTCAGTAATGCTTGTCGCTCAATCGGGTCAGATACATGTTGTACCGAAGTTTCCAAAGCGGCGGTTCCCTTAAAAATTTCCTGTTGTAAAGGCAGCCATAAGGAATCGACATCCTTTCTCATATCGCCCCATCTTTGGGCGGCCAGAGTTCCCAGGCGGTTAAATGCCCACCAGGCAGATTCGGTTGAATATCCGGTTACCCTGCCATCAACTTTATAGGTTTGCGGCATATCGCTGACACTACAAAAAACCGGAATATATACTGATGTTGCCGTATTATCGAGTGCGATCCAGGCGATTCCCCCGACATCATCGGGCAGCCAGCTTCGGCATTGGATGATTGTTCCATACATGGTATACCACCGTGCAATGGTTCTCTCGCCCAGCGCCCCCCAGCCTCCGTTGATCTTAAATATCTTATTCATATCATAGGGCATAAACGGATTAGCCATCGGAGATATTACTGTTTTGCCCTGATCATCTGTAACGGTTATATCTTTTACAAAGTTGAACTCGGTTCCTTCATAATAATCTTTAAACACGCGGATCATGTCGTCTTTGGTAACCAGTTTATCCGGTTTTACCGAAAAGGGATAATTTTCAGCATAAGGATCCAGCTTCAGCGAAGGAGCGAGCAGATCAAACACCCTCCATTCGCGTCTTCTGGAAGCGATGCTGGTTCTGCTTTCAGGGGCATAGGCATAACAAAACCGGAAGGTCTCGCCTTCCTTCCACCATCCGTTTGCTTTAGCAACTTCATAAAGGTTTTCTGAAGCCAAAAAATTAGCCTCATCTTTCAGGTTTACCTCTTTGATCGTACTGGCATTGGCATTTACTGCGATATGATCATCAGGAACTCTTTGTGCCACCCATACGGCACCAACCAGATCCTTGCCGGGCCCTACAATTTCAAGGTGCCAGACTTCATTTTTATCAGCGATGGTAAGACATTCACCGGCATCGTTCCACCCGTATTTTGATAATAGTTCGCGGGTAAGGCTAATAGCCTCGCGGGCAGTTTTGCAGCGCTCCAGCATTAACCGGATCAGGTCCTGGCAGTCGATGATGCCTGCACTCGATCGAAGTTCAGCACGGCCTCCGAATGTGGATTCACCAACTCCGAGTTGATACTGGTTCATGCAAGGATATGCGGAGTTGATATAACCATAGGTACCGGCAACTTGCGGAATCTCTCCGGTTTTCACAAAGGCGTAGGAAGGCATGGCTTTTGTGTCATCGCCCACCCTTCGGTGAACATCAGTGGTTGAGATGCCTGAATAGCTTGCCGGGGCAACAATCTCGATGGATGAGCGGGTTCTGTGACTATCATCAGTATGAGAAGTAAACACAGAGCCATCAGCTGTTGCAAGCTTACCGGCAGTTACCGAGGTACAGCCATCCGGAAAACCATTGATCCAGTCAGCAGTTGACTGTGACCTTACCGGACAGATAGCACCAGTTATCACTATCAATGTTATAATCAGAATATTGGCTGGCTTTTTCATAATTGCACTAAAATTATCAGGCGAAAATACAAAAATCCGGCATAGAGCTGACAGATGCTTCCGTCAAACAAGTGTGTTAATAAATAGTTTATAAATGGTCGATTATCGGACGCTCTGGAGGCCTTACCATTCTTAATGAATTCGTACTTTTGACAGAACTTTCGAATTATAGTTTATCTATCTGGTTAAGTCAACATTAAAACCAACCCGCAATGAAAAAAAACAGTTTACACAAATTGATATTAGTAGCGCTGATGATTCCGCTCGGGCTTTCATCGTCTCACGGACAGGGAACCAGGCTGGAGGATTTTTCGCTGAAGTTAAGTCCAGGAACCCTATCCTATTATGGTGACATCACTAATGACATGAATGCCTCCAGCAGGTTTTCAGACAATTCCGAATTTGCTTTCGGAATTAGCCTGACCCAACAATATGCACCCTGTTTCGGACTTCAGGCTCAGTTTTTAACAGGCAACCTGCATAAGACTTCTGACATTAACACCTACTTTACCGGATCAGTGACCGAGTTCAGCCTGTCGGCCCGGTTTGATCCGCTCCGGATATGGAAACAGAGGTCTTTGGCTCTCTCTCCATATGTTACAGCCGGGGTTGGAGCTTTCATGCATAAAGGCGTCCACCGGTATATTGATAGTGATTTGGTATTACCTCCGACTTACGGATACAATTTCGATGGTGTTGACAACCTCCCAAGACAAACTGCTCTTTCGATACCAGTGGCTATCGGTCTTTCATACAGCATTCTACCTAACCTCCAGTTAGAATTGGAACACTGCATGAGGTTTACCAACACCGATCTGCTCGATTGCGTTGAAGTTGCGTCCAGCGCCAATGATTGTTATGCAACCACCACGATCGGACTGAGGTTCTCCTTTCCATCAAAAGGCAATGACTCCAGAAGCACGAAAACAAAAAAGACTAAGGTCACTACTGCTCCTGTAGAAATTAAAAAAGTTGCCGATCAGGAAGTCAATGTATTTATCGATTGTGAAATGCCGGAAACGTCTGTTGCCGGACAGTCCTATGATGTCAATATCAGGCTGAACAAAGGAAGCTATACCGGTCCGGGGAAATTGATCCAGAAATATCCGGAAGGTTTTACTGCTACAAAAAACATTGATGACAATTATTCTTTTTCATTCAACAACCAGATGGCTGTTATCGAATGGGCTCAGATGCCTGCCGATTCGGTTATTTCATTAAGCTATAAGGCAAAAACCAGCGAGACCCTCGCCGGGAGTCAAACGATCACCGGAAGGTTTGAATATCAGGATTTTGAAGGTGCAAAAACGGTACGGTTCAATCAATCGGTATTTATCGATGCTCCGAAACAAGAAACAGATGAGAATGCTGACGTTTATACAAAAAGCAACATTAAACAAGCGAAAGCCATACCAGGAATTGAATTCCGGGTTCAGATCGGAGCTTTCAGGAATAACAGTCAGGCTGACACCGACCTGGCCGCTAAATACAGGATTTCAGAAGTCATTCAGGAAGAATTCACCGGTGGCTGGTACAAGTACACCATCGGCTCATTCAAAACGTATGAACAAGCTGTCAGCTACCGCGATAAGTTTATTGCCCGCTCCAAGATGCCGTCGGCATTCATCGTTGCCTATCGTGACGGAAAGCGGCTGGCCAAAATAACGGATGCCCTAAAATAATCAGCATCGCCAGGGACGACAATAAAATAGTATAAGAAAACGGCCGGATCAGAGGAGTAAAATCCCTGATCCGGCCGTTTTCTTTCTCGGCAATCTCTATTTCTTAAGGGTCAAATCAACAATTTTTCCATCCTGATAAATGGTCCAACCCTGATATCCCTTTGAGTCAGGTATCGAACATTCAAAAGTTGTGGCAGTGGAATGAATAACCGGAGCCGGCAAATTTGCAGGAAAATCTGAAGGGGTCAATCCGATTTCCGATAAACTCTCTGAATAGGTTTTGTGCTGTTCAAAATAGGCGAACTCTGCATAATAAACCATTCTCAGGGCCCAGCGTGTATCCAGGCCTGAATCCCGGACAAACTTTTCCTGAGCAGTACCGGCGATAATCGACGAAAACTGAAGGGCGCCCCACATTTCAGGCATGTGCATATTGACACGCCCCTGGGGTGACCAAACCCAGTTATCTTCAGGAAAAGCTTTCCCTGTTTTGGGATTGATTTCCTTTCGGTAGTTACCGTTCTCCACCAGCGTTCTCCATTCAACTCTTGAAAAATTGATCCGCCAATGGTCACCGGCTTCAGGCACTTTTCCATCTTTAGCGCACTCCTTCAATGCTTCGAGGGGTAGGATGAGTTCAACGGTCCATCCTTTATCCCGATCGGCGGGATTATTCAGTGTTCCATCGATATGGGTTCCGACTTTCAACCCGGCAATATCCCAGCCGTTAACAGCAGGGCCACCGTCGCGGTAGGGTTTCAGCAGCATCAGTTCCCATGCGGTTCCCAGCGCATTAACTTCGAGCTCATAATAGGCATGCGTATCACCGTCAGGATCAATGAATACTTCAAAATCATTGTCATAGAAGATGACCGTATCCCTTTGTTTCAGTCGCGCCCATACATGCGGATCCTCCAATTCTGCCGCTATGTAAAGGTTTGTGTCATCCCAAAGCATTTTGGCCCTGGTTTTATATCTGGGGTCCGGCTTAACTGTTCCTTCGATATCCGCAAAGTAATCGGTCCAGGGCACTTCCTCCCAGGCAGGTTCATCCAATAACCCGTCAGGGATAACCGGAGTGGCCGTTCTATAACACACATATTCTTTCACCACCGGTTGCAGAGGGAAATTCAGTGCCGAGCTTTCAATGGGTTTTTTGGTCCCCGAACAGGACTGTAAACCGACAACCAGGCAAAGTGTTACAGGCAGGACACTTAACCAGAATTTTGTTGATGTCATTTTTTGGGTTCCCAAAAACACATTTTAGGAGAGGAGATCTTTTCCTCCTTTTTCAACTGTTTCAGAGCCTTGTCGATTTCCGGCCTGGCAAGTCCGCATAATTCAACCAATTCCCCTGCCTTTAAAGCCTTTCCGGCTTTGTTAAGCGCCTGTAGTACCTGATCTGTTGCTTCCATTTTTAAGATATTTATATTCAAATATACAAATTACCTGTTTCTGTAATTGATCAAATCGTTGATTAAGGTATGGTGCAGATTACTATTTTTGTGGCCTGATCAAATATTACAACAGATGAAACCAACTTTAGTGGTATTGGCTGCCGGGATGGGTAGCCGTTACGGAGGACTTAAGCAGATGGATTCCATGGGGCCAAATGGGGAATCGATCATTGATTATTCGGTGTATGACGCTATTCAGGCAGGATTTGGCAAGGTCGTTTTTGTTCTCAGGGAAGAGATTGTGGACGATTTTTACGAATTATTTGCAAACAGATATAAGAAATTCATTACTGTTGAGCATGCTGTACAAAGGCTTACTGATATTCCATCAGGAATCGGTGTAAATCCAGATCGCGTAAAACCCTGGGGCACAGGCCATGCAGTACTGGTTGCCGCTAAGCTTCTTACCGAACCGTTTGCGGTAATTAACGGAGATGATTATTATGGTACAGATGCGTTCAAGGTTATGGCCGAATTTTTGTCAGCTCTCGACTCACAAGCGATTGCATCCCAATCGATGGTCGGATATAACCTTTCCAATACTTTATCGGAAAATGGGGCTGTTGCGCGCGGTATATGCTCTGTTGACGATAAAATGACCCTGACCGGTGTCGTTGAAAGAACCCATATCGAACGGAAGAACGGTACGATCATTTTTCTCGACGAAAACGAAAAAGAATTCAATCTGGTTGGGAATGAAATCGTTTCCATGAATTTCTGGGGTTTCACCCCTGCTATTCTCCCCTATTTTAAAACCTTATTCGAAGAGTTTCTGAAACAAAAGGGCAATGAATTGAAATCGGAATTCTTTATTCCGTATGCAGTTAACCTGCTGATTGAATCACAAACCATAGCAGTTAAGGTTCTTGAGAGCAATGCACAATGGTTTGGTGTAACGTATCAGGCTGACAAGCCTCATGTTCAGGAAAAGATCACTGACATGTATAAAAAAGGCTTATATCCCGAAAAACTGTGGTAACCGACAGGTCAGATTTTTGAGGAAAATTTCCTTCCGGCCTCAAGAGCCAGGATATTTGCCTCCACCACTTCTGTTCCTTTTCTTTTGAAAACCTGTTCCACTCCGACTTTCAGTGAGTCGAAGCTGAGGCACAGATGTTCAGAAGCCGCTCCAAGCATCACTATATTGGAAGCTTTCGGGGATTGGCACTCTTTTGCAATTTGTTCTGCATCAATCCAAACGGCATTGGGCAATTTATCATATTCTTCCCTGATTTTACCGAGCGACGGATAGTTGCTGATATTTTCGAAAGGAACCGAATTGGTAACCACCCATCCGTTTTTAGTCAGGAACGGGAGATATCTCAAGGCTTCCATAGGTTCCACTGAAAGGATCAGATCGGCCTTACCCAGCGGGATCAGATCGGAAGCTATTGGCTTATCCGATATTCGCAGATGCGATAATACCGCGCCACCGCGCTGACTCATGCCATGTACCTCAGACTGTTTGCTGAATTTGTGTTCATAAAGGGTAGCAAATCCAATAGCGGCAGCAATTGTCAGGATACCCTGGCCGCCAACTCCTGCTAAAATGATATCTGTCTTCATCTGATCAATGGATTTCAGGAATTTTGAACTTTCTTGTGTTTGATGGCAGTTTGAATACATTCGCGCCTGCTGATAATCACAGAAATACCTTTATGATTCAGTTCACCTGCAATGACCTCAACATTTTCTTCATGGTTTTTCTTCAGCGGGATTATGAGTTTCAGATGCTCCGGGGGAACACCCAAACCGAGACAAATGCTCTCGAGGCGCCCATGAGCAGCAGAGGTTTGGCCACCGGTCATTCCAGTAGTTTCGTTATCGGAGATGATCACCGTAATCGGGCTATTCTCATTGATTGCATCAAGTAATCCCGTCATTCCCGAATGAGTGAAGGTTGAATCCCCGATGACAGCGACGGCCGGAAGAAGTCCGGCATCAGCGGCACCTTTTGCCATGGTAACCGAAGCACCCATATCGACACATGAATTAATGGCTTCGAGAGGAGGCAGCGCTCCTAATGTATAACAACCTATATCTGAAAAAGTCCGTCCGGTACCAAAAGGTTTAATCGCATCGAGCAGTGCATTGTAGGTATCGATATGCCCGCATCCCTTACACATGGAAGGGGGACGGTTGGCTAGAAATTCAGGAACCGCAGGTCCTGTTGAAGTCTCCATTCCTAAGGCTTTTGCCACAATATCCGGATTCAACTCTCCGTCACGTGGAACTGTTCCATCTAATCGTCCATGCACAGGAACCGGTGAATAATTTAATAATCCGGTCAAACTTCGTTCAATGAGCGGGTAACCCTCTTCAAGAACCAGTATCTCTTTGCAGGTTTGAATTAATCTTCTGATTTTTTCAACCGGGGCCGGATATTGACTGATCTTCAATACCGGATAAGGAATCCCGTTAGGGAAATTTTCCGCAACATAATTATAGGCTATGCCACAGGCAATGATCCCAACAGAATTGTCTGATCCCGGATAATCAAGGTTGAACTCAGAATCTTCAGATGCTTGTATCAGAGCTGGTTGCAATCCGAGCAGGTTTTTATAACGCTTTTTGGCGATGGCCGGGAGCAAAACAAACTGACGGGGATCTGATGGCATATTAAGGCCGTTTTGTTCTTTGACTTCACGTCTTTTCACCGATGCCCGTGAATGCGAGAGCCTGGTGGTTATTCGCATCATCACAGGCAGGCTGAATTTTTCAGATAGCTCAAATCCGGCGAAAACAAGGTCGTATGCTTCCTGTTGGGTAGTTGGTTCCAAAACCGGCAAGAGGGCGAAATCAGCATAAAACCGGGAATCCTGTTCATTCTGTGATGAATGCATCGACGGGTCGTCGGCAACAACAACGATCAGTCCGCCATTGACTCCGGTAATGGCAGAATTGATGAAATTATCGGCAGCAACATTCAGTCCGACATGTTTCATACATACGATTGACCGTTTTCCTGCATAGGACATACCCAGTGCAGTTTCCATGGCTGTCTTTTCATTGGCCGACCATTGACTGTGAATCCCCTGTTCAATGGCATATCGGTTTTTTTGTATGTATTCAGTGATTTCGGTTGATGGAGTTCCGGGATAAGCATAAACACCCGAAATCCCTGAATCCAGTGCGCCCTGAGCTATAGCTTCAGCACCAAGCAAAACGAGTTGTTCCATCTTTTCTCTGTTTTAAAAGCAAAAGGCAGCTAATCATTTGCTGCCCTTAGCAAAAGTACCATAATTTTGTTTGAAGGCAATCGTTTTAAGGTATATTTGCGTTCACATGAGTTTCACAAAGACTAAAACATTAAGCCTGATATTGCTGTTATTTCTCTCGTTGCCCCAGATGTACGGGCAAACTGAAGAGAAAACCAATATTATCCATTTAACTGGCCGTACACTGACTGACAGCCTTCAGCCGGTTCCTTATGTTCATATCATTTTGGTCAATAAAAGACTGGGAACAGCCAGCGATCTGAACGGAAATTTTAATTTTCCGGCCGAGGTCAATGACACCATTCTTTTCAGAGCTGTCGGATTCAAGTATTCAAAGCTGATTGTTAAGGACACCTTTATGGTGGAATTCCCCTATATTCCGATCACTATGGTCGAGGACACCATCCTCCTCAGAGAAACCCGGATATCTCCCTGGGAGAGAAATTATGTGCGGTTTAAAGAGGCTGTTTTGGCCTATAAACTGCCGGTTACCGATAAGGATCGGGCTGAAAAAAACCTGAATGCCATGCAATTAAGGTCGTTGTTACTGAATGCCCCGGCAACCCCAACAATGGGCTTCAGAAACACAATGAACTCCTACAACGAACGTTTATATTGGGCAGGACAATTACCTCCTGTAACAATAACCAATCCGCTTGCATGGGCACAGTTCTTTAAAGCGTTAAAAAACGGTGAATTCAAAAACAAGTAGCTCTTTGGCAAAGTACCATTTCAGATATCGCCTACTGGTAATATCCTGTATATCTATACTTTACGGAAGCATTGGTTATGCACAGAATACCATAAAGATCTCCGGATATGTTCATGACGAAAGCGGTTTACCCATCGAGGAAGTTAATATCGCTGTTAAAAACACCTCCCAGGGAGCTCGTTCATCTTCATCCGGATTTTATCAGCTGGTTTTGATAAGCCAGGAGAATTATACGCTGGCGCTTTCCAGAGTCGGTTACAAACGCATTGAGCGGACTATTAAATCGACAGACTACCGGAATCCCGACAATATCCGATACGACATCACACTTGAAAAATCTGTGGAATCACTCAGGGAGGCTGTGATCAGGCCCGACCGTGATCCGGGGGCAAACCTGACAAGAATTGATCCCAAACTGGTATTTATTCTTCCTGATCCATCGGGAAACTTTGAAGGAATCGTCAAAAAAATGACCGGCGTTTCCTCGTCAAACGAGTTGTCCTCACAATACTCGGTTAGAGGAGGTAATTTCGATGAGAATCTGGTATATGTTAATGATATCGAGATATACAGGCCATTTTTAGTCAGATCGGGCCAGCAGGAAGGATTGAGCTTTATCAATCCTGATCTGGTTGGTTCTGTTCTGTTTTCCTCAGGTGGATTTGAAGCCCGGTATGGAGACAAACTCTCTTCTGTTTTGGATATCCGGTATAGGAAGCCCACTGAATTTGCCGGTTCTGCATCAATGAGCCTCATGGGTGGAACCATTCATCTCGAAGGAATCAGTTCCGATAAAAGGTTATCCTACATCACCGGGGTGAGATACAAGACGAACAAGTACTTACTGAACAGTATGGAGACTGAAGGTAATTACGATCCCAAGTTTGCGGACATCCAGACGTATCTGACTTATGACCTCACTCCTGCCTGGGAACTGAGTTTTCTGGGTAATATTTCAAACAACCAGTATGATTTTAAACCGGAGTACCGGGTAACCTCATTTGGAGTGGTTAAAGATGCCAAGCAGCTTGAAATATGGTTCGACGGCAAAGAAAGAGATTTGTTTACCACCTTCATGGGTGCAGCCACTGCCGCCTATAAGCCGAATGAACAACTCGAAATGAAATGGATCGTGTCAGGTTTTCGCACCCAGGAATCCGAATCTTTTGATATTCAGGGCCAATATGCATTGAATGAGCTGGACAACAGCCTTAACTCTGGTACCTATGGCGATAGCATCATGAATATTGGTGTGGGAACCTATATCGACCATGCCCGCAATACGTTGAATGCCAATGTTTTCAGCTTCGACTACAAAGGAAGTTATCAGTCAGCATTGAATAACCTGCAGTGGGGAGCCCGGATTCAGCACAGTTCGATTTCCGATAACATTGAAGAGTGGATGATGCTTGATTCGGCCGGGTATTCCCTGCCCTATACCGACTCGCTGGTGAACCTCAGCAATACGCATTTTGCCCAGACTTCGCTCCGGCCAAACCAGGTTAACGGTTATATCAGCGATTCCTGGGAAAAGCAATTAAAAAAAGGGAGGATCATTGTTACGGGAGGTATCCGTAGTACTTATACCGATATCAACAATGAGTTTCTGATCAGTCCGAGAACAAGTATTGCCTACCAACCTGCTGACAAAAACGACCTTCAGTTCAGATTTTCAGCCGGTTCATATAATCAACCGGCATTCTTCAAAGAATTCAGGGACCTTACCGGCCAGATACATACGGATGTGAAGGCCCAAAAATCGATGCACTTTGTATTTGGGACGGATTACTATTTCATCACCTGGGACAGGCCGTTTAAGTTCACCACTGAGCTATATTATAAATATCTGTGGGATCTTGTACCGTACGAAGTCGACAATGTAAGGATCCGTTATTACGGATCAAACTGTGCTACCGGATATGCTGCAGGATTCGATCTGAAGGTAAATGGCGAATTTGTCCCCGGCATTGATTCATGGGCGAACCTTTCGATCATGAAAACCCAGGAAGACATTGACGGAGATACGGTTGGTTATATTGCCCGGCCAACTGATCAACGGGTTAATGTCAGTTTGTTCTTTCAGGATTACCTGCCAAACAACAAGGATTACAAAGCCCATCTGAATTTACAGTTCGGATCACGCCTGCCATTTGGCCCGCCCGGAAGTCAGACGCTCAAATCATCTCTGAGAATTCCGCCATACCGGCGTGTGGATATCGGTTTTTCAAAAATTCTGATTGATGGCAACAAAAAGTCCACAAAAAAGTATCTGAAAAATTTCAATTCTTTATGGATAAGTCTGGAAGTATTCAACCTGCTGGATATCAACAATACGATCTCTCATATCTGGATCAGTGACATCAACAACCGGCAATATGCCGTGCCGAATTATTTGACAGGAAGGCGTCTTAATCTTAAATTGCAGGCAACTTTCTAGCTTATGGTTTTTCAACAACCATTATTTCTGTATGG
>Ga0209373_10001337_pt1 | contig 29737 bp, 35 predicted proteins | sample Higcelweek5metaG_FD_187173 | JGI IMG/M metagenome (GOLD analysis project Ga0209373, IMG submission 187173) | Freshwater pond sediment microbial communities from the University of Edinburgh, under environmental carbon perturbations - High... | ecosystem: Environmental > Aquatic > Freshwater >... | reverse complement strand
ATAATAAAAAAAGTATTGTAAAAAAATTTGATTTAATATCTTCGAAATCCATACATTTATTATACTATAAAAAATTAACACAACAAAACAAAAAAACGCCTTTCTTTTAAAGAAAGGCGTTTAAATTTTAATCCAAACCTTCTTCAGGTTTGTGAGTAATTACCGAACCTGCCCCATGGCGAAGCTCGTGAATTAATCTCTCTTGTTTCGATAGTAGCACCAGCTTACCACTTTCGTGGATTTGAGCTGAAATTTCATTCTCCAAATTATCAAAATAATTATTATACTGTTCGAAAGCTTTATCGCTTTGAAAGTCAATTCTTATTTTGTTACTTCGATATTGTCGAAGCAGGCTTCTTACGCAATCCTCAAGATCGATCTTACTAACAACTCTTTTATCAAAAAGAGTCATCATTAGATGTTCCTTGTTTTCTTCTCCTTCTGGTAATGTTGGCTTGCCAGTCATAGGATTAAAATGTAAGTGGGGCTGCCTGAAATCAAGCTCTGTTAATTTCTTTTTCCCCTTCTTAAAGTAAACCCTTTTCAACCCTACAGAGTTCTGTAGGTTTTCAGTAGCGTCTGAGCATTCTGCTACTATAGCATCGAAATCCTTACCATTCTTCTCTGCCTCAATGACAGCATCGATCAAAGAAGAAATGTATAACTGTTTTGCTATACCTGTCCCCCCTTGATATTTCTTATCTACCGCAATATAAATTGCGTATAAGATATTTTTCCCTGTATTTTGAAAGGTTTTATCCAAATGTGGGATTTGCTCAATGATCCTAACCCCCACTATTTTACCGTTTTTATTTTTTACGATAAAGAGCCGGTACTGGGCTCTGGTTTCAAAATGTTTAGTTAAACCGTGCATTTTCCTTACGAGCGCACCTTTTGAAACTAATTCACCTCGGACAAAAAAGTCCGTAAGCAGAGCATAAGCTTGATCCACAATAGGATCTTCTGGGGAACAAATCATTAAATCCAACTTTTCGTTTTTAAAAAAAAGTTCAGAATTTATATCATATCCCAACCCCTCGGGGCGTAATGCTTTTTCTTGAGAACTAAAAGGTCTCAAGCTCTTTAGCAATTCATCTATAGTACTCTTGCACGATGAATTCCTCATTGCTCCTTCATACAAAGAAGAATCTTCATTTTTTTCCATATACTATCTAATTTATTTTTATTTCAATTTACAAATCTATTTATTTCTTTATATTGTATCATATAATATAGATTTAGTCAAGTATTTTATACAATTTACTTGTATAATCTGTCAATTTATGATATCTTTTTCATATGAAAATAGGATACATACAATACTCACCCGTTGTAGGTGACAAAGAAAAAAATTTAGAAACAATTAAAAGATTAATTAAAAATGTTTCTGGTGATCTTTTTGTTTTACCAGAAATGGGATTGACTGGATATCCAGACTCCACCAAAGAAAAATTATTAGCACACTCAGAAAAACTAGACGGGTACCTAGTTAAGGAATTAACAGAAATAGCTAAAGATAACAAAACTTGTATCATTGTTGGAATGCCTGAAGTCGAAAATGATAATGTATATAACACTACAGTAGCTGTTGGACCTGAGGGACTAATTGCTAGTCACAGGAAAAGTCACCTTTTCACAGAAGAAAAAAACAACTTTACCCCTGGCACAAACAAACCTTTCCTTTTTGAATTAAACGGAAACAAGATTGGTATTGGTGTATGTTATGACTACATGTTCCCAGAATTTTGGAGAAAAATGGCTCTTGATGGAGCACGTCTATTCTGTAACACTGCAAACTTTGTCTCAAATTATGGCTTCCCTATGATGTGTGCAAGATCTATTGAAAATGGAGTATTCTCAATAACAACAAATAGAATAGGAACTGAAGGAAAAGAAACATACAGAGGAGGTAGTGAGATAGTTGATAACCGTGGAAATGTATTGGCTAAAGCAAGTGCAACAGAGGAAGAAATAAAAGTGGTAGAAGTTGACCTTTCTGAAGCTGATAATAAAACATGGAATGAAATAAATAACCTAATGAACGACCGCCGAGAAGAATTATACAATTAACTTTGCTTTTTTTGTTTATTTTTGATAATATACCTTATGTACTTCTAAAGTATATAAGGTATATTTTATATATACATTCCGTGGTAGCTCAGCGGTAGAGTGAGAATTGGGATGGGACCCAATTCGCAAGACTCATTTAGGTTTTATAGTAATAAAATCAAATGAGTGGACAGTTCCTGTAAGGAAGTCGTCTGTGTCAGGTGAACGCTCACACTTAAAGCAAGCCACGAAATAGTTTTGAAAATTAAATAGTTTATACATTCCGTGGTAGCTCAGCGGTAGAGCGGTCGCCTGTTAAGCGATTGGTCGTAGGTTCGATCCCTACCCACGGAGCAATAAGTTAAAATCAACTAATAAATTACTATTTTGTCTTTCTACAAAAGGTTTTTTTAATGTTCGAGAATCATTTTTTGAGCTATTTTGATTTAGTGATAAATCAGACACCATAGAAGCAAAATCATCTTTATTTATAATGATTTCTTCTATCTTTTTTGATTGTTCGAGAATTTTATTAATCTTTGGCATCCATTTGGATAAAAAGATAAATGGCTTACTGTATTCAGGAGTTACTATTCCATTAAGTATATATATCTTATCAAAAGCATAGCTTAAAAGGGCTCTACGCTCTTCTACGGTGGCTTTTTGGCTTAAATAGATATCTTTAGCTTTTAAAGATAACTGGTGTATAGAGAAGCCTATTTTGTAGTATTCAGTATTATCAGAATTAACCTTTTTTAAACTCTCTGTTAATATTTCTCTTTCCTTAGTAAATTCTTTAACCTTTTCGTCATAAAAATCATTCTCTATTCTACCATCAAGTTTATCGTCATACATAGTTTTTAATCTTTGTCTTATTCTCTCTAACCCCGCATTGATATTTTTTACTTGAGTCTCGTGATAAATTATTTCTTCACTATGACTTTCTTTTAAAGCTTTTTTAAGAACTTCTAAAACTTTCTGATTTTTAGGAGATATATCAACTAGTTTATCTAATAATGGATCTTCTAAATCTTCTTGTCTTATATATTTTTTATTAATAGACAATGGAGCTTTACATTGTTTACATCCTCCATACCAATGTCCTCTTTGACACTCCCAATTAACAGTTTTTTTACAACAATTACAAAAAACTTTTCCCTTAAATTCTTTTTCGTGTCTATTCTGATAAGAATATCCATAACGACGAGTAAGTTTAGTTTTTACAACATCAAATAAATCTTTAGATATTATTGGTTCGTGCTTTCCTTCATATTCCTTACCATTCCAAAATATTTTTCCACAATAAAATGGATTTGATAAAAGTTTATGTATCTTACTTTTTACAACCTTAAATCCTCCTCTACTACGTAATCCAAGTTCATACATTTTATCTCTAAGAGAAACTGTAGAATAATTACCAGTAGCATACAATTCAAACATCTTTTTAATATATGGAGATATATTTTCATCAATGATATGAATTTTATGACCCTTATCTCCAATTGTTTTATATCCAAGAGGCGGTTTTGTCGGTAACCAGCCTTGAGATATCTTTTCTTTTTGACCCTTTTTTACTTCTTCAGAAAGATTATTTGTATAGAATCTTGCAACAGCCACTTTCATATCCCATACAAGATTTTCGTGAGCTTTTGTATTTTTACTAACGATAAAGTTTTCTTTAACAAAATGTATCTCTCTGTTTTGTCCATCTAAAATCCAATCATTGGCAGTTGACGCATCTTTTAAATTACGAGTTAAACGATCTATTTTTTCACAAAGAATAACACTAACATTTTCTTTTATTACAAAATCGATCATCTCCATAAAAGTTTTTCTTATTTGTTTTCCACTAGCAGACTCGGTAACCCTATAAATTTCTTTTAATTCAAAATTCTTTTGTTCAGCATAATCTTTTAAAAGTTTTATCTGAGATTCTAATGAATAACCAGTTTCTTCTTGTTCTTTTGATGAAACTCTAGCATATATTATTGCCTTAATTTTATTATTGTTTTCCATAAATTATATTTTTATTCTAGCAATTTACACTTGAAGCGCATAGTTTTTTCTTCTGTGCATAAATTTTTTACTGATAATTATTAAAGAAATTTTTACAAATTTTATCTAACATAAATGACATAATCATTTTTTCAGATTGAGCTAGGCTTTTTATTTTATTGTGCCAAGCTTTACTGATACGAATTTGTTTAGTTTCTCTTTTCTTACACTTTCGAGCATAATATTTTTTTATTTTCTTATTATTTTTATTAGCCTCTTTAAGATCTAGTCTTGAATACATCTTCTTTTTTGACATTGTCGACATTTTTTACTTACACTTTTATTTCCCTTATTTTATTTTTTTGGGAATTAATCTATTAATTATTTTCAGAAAATTATATTTTGTAATTCGACTACCACCCTTATTGGTGAATTTAAATATATGTTAACCCCCTGATTTGCAAATAAGGTCGCCCGTTGAGAAGTGTTCACTCAGAGCGGGCACTATTATTTACACACCAAGAAAGTTTTCAGTCGGTTTTTTTCAGGAGACCCACTGATGACTCCTAACTTTCTGATTGTCTATGATTAATTTTTGCGAGCAAATCAAAATAACCAACCCAGTTTGTAATAAGCTCGGTTGCTTCTTTTTCATCAAGAAATACATCAAATTCTTTTTTGATAACTTCTTGAAACTCTATGATTGTCGCTTGACTTATCATAGATACAGAATAAAGGATTAATTTACTTAAATATATTTAGTGGGTATTAGTGGGTTTAATATATAAAAAAATACCTATTTTATATAGATATTTTATAAAACCCACTAAAAATTTTAATATAACTAACCACTTTTTCGTTTGGTTATTTTTAGAAATAGTGTTTCGTCTTCTTCTTCAATACTAAATTGAATAGAAGATTTCATTTGCTTCATAGTGCTTTGTATTTCTTTTAACGTATCCTCAATTATTTTTATTGTTGGAATTTTTTTATCTTTTGGGAGTTTTATTGCTTCAATAGTAGATCTAATAGTTTTTTTTACTCCAAAATCTGGATCAGATAAATGTTTAATCAATTTTGTTTTTCTGGTATTTAATCTTTCAGATAGTTTAATTTTATTAGAACCGTCAAGTAAAAACACTTTACCTTTTTCTGTAATGATTTTTATTTTTTCATTTTTATTATATGCCTTGATTTTTTTCAAAGATATTTCTTCAAGATAAGTTTTAGCTTCTATATTAAAATTCTCTGGAAAATCAATCCAGCAATTATTATTTTCATCAAAATCAACTGATTTTAAAATATTTTTATCTACAAGTTTTTCTAAAATGTAGGTGATTTCTTCGTTTGTTACAGGTCTAAAATTAGGAGCATAAACAGGAGCTTCATCCCAAAAACCTAATTCATATAAAGTAAATTTAATACCTAAAACTGGATATTCGACACCTAAACTATGTCTATAGAGTATGTTTTCAAGAACCAGTTTTATTTTATTATTAGCTTTTTCAGACATAAATAAACTAACATTTATATTTATAGATTTATTGAATATGGCAAAGATTTTATATAATTTCTCATATAATCCCAATCAGGTGTTTTGTCTGATTTACTTGGTAAACAGATACCTCTTTCTTTTAATCTTGTTTGACTAGCTTTTCTACCATAATTATATCTATATTGTTCTTTATTTAAAATAGTTACTAAAAACAATCCTATATATTTATCTAAATTAAATTTAGGTATTAATTTTTCTACGTGATCACTAGCAGAAAAATTTTCTGGTTGATATGAACAATATCCAAAAACTGCACTATCAATAGTAATTGAATTTCCATTTTCTGTATAGTAATCATAAAAACCTTCAGCTCCATTATTTGATGCTTGTGTTGTAATAAATGGATACTTTCCTAATCCAAATTCTTCCAATTCTTGAATGGGAGTTGTTTTACTGCCAGAGATATTAAACAACTCACTCAAATTAAAGTTGATCCAATTTTTTGTATTAAAATTTATTTCATTTTTTATAATCGGAGTTTTATTTATATTTTTAATATCTAGGTTTTTCCAATCAGTTGGAATCTCTTCAGGTATTAAAATATCCTTTAATGTTTTATTTGCCTGTCTTCCATAATTATATCTATATTTATTTTTTCTTATACAATAAGCATAAAACTGCATTTCTATTTCAGAATACGGTTTTTTGGGATATAAAATTTGAATATGAAAGCCTGTATAATATGGTTCAGTCTGAACAAAGGTTGATAAAACTGAACCTCCTACAGCTACTGTTATTGTATTAGAAGGGAATGGTTCAATCTCTTTTATTTCAACTCTCGCAGAAATACCGTTATTTTTTTCAGTTCTAGATATAAAATTACAAGAATTTATTTCATTATTTTGAACTTCTTCCATATTTATTAATTCAAAGCCATTACCATTTTTGACTTCAAATAAATCATTTATTTTTACCAATTTCATATTTTATAGATATATACTTTTAAAATAGACAAAATCTTTAACTGATTTTATAAAATCATCTTTTGATAACTTAGAATAATCAGTTTCCATATATGCTTCCGCACACCATTCATCTTCTGCTGTTACAATTCTATTGACACTAAAACCAGCTTTTTCCTCCTTGTTCATATAAGAAGTTATCCAATCATTTTTTATTTCTTTTTCAAATTTATGATATAAATCAACTCTTCCTTTAATTTTTCTTTTAACAAACCCATCATCTTTATAGTATCCGAAATAAACCTTTTTATTTTTAGGGTGAGGTCTTTTTGCTGTAAATACCATAACACAAGAAACTACTCCGACATTTGAATTAAAAAATAATTCATCTGGCATAGAAAATACAGCTTCAAGAGTGTGTTGTTCTAACACTTTTTTCTTATATTCATAAACCTTACCAGTCTGAGCTAACGCTGATTGCATAGGAATAATAGCTACACATTTTCCTCCTTGTTCTAAACATTCTAAATTATTTAATATAAATTCATATTCATCAACATCATTTTTCTTGTCTGCTTTATATGGTGGATTAAGGAGTCCAACTGTAGGTTTAAATTTTTTAACTTCCCTTAAAATATCTTTATCAAAACAACTACCATTTAGTATATTACTTTTTCCGTCTTGATGGATAAACATATTAGAACAAGCTAATGCAAATATGTGAGCTTGGTATTCAACTCCAATTAATTGTTTTTTCTTAATGCTTTTAATTTTATTTTGATCACCCCTAGCGTCTTTTATCATTAAACTCATAGCACTAACTAAAAAACCACCAGTTCCAGTACAGTTATCGTAAACTATACTGTCTTTATTTACTTCAGATAATTCAGCCATAAATTCTGTAATATGGGGTGGAGTTAATACTATACCTAGTCCTTTGTCGCTATTAGCATATCTTAAAAATTCAATATAAAGTTGTCCTAGAACATCAAAATATTCGTGAGTTTTTATAAAATCTTTTATATTCTCATTTATATCTGAAATAATACCTCTTAAAACATTTGGTTTTCTAGATAGAGATGTGTCTGTTTTTATAAACTCAAACCTACTACTTAAAATAGCTAATTTAGATTCTCCAACTTTTCCAAGTTCAAATTCATTTTTCACTGTTGTTACTAAATATTCAGATAATTGTTTTGCATCAGAATAACCTTTATACGCAGTAACAAATGTTTTATTTTCAAGTGCTATTAAAATACAACTTATAAGTAAACCTCTATCGCTTTCAACTATTTTGTGCCCGTGTAATTTTTCATTTAGATCTTTAGAGAAAGATAATAGTTTTTCATAGTCTTGTCTAAATTTTTCTGGACTTTTTATATATCCATTTAAGTAATCCTCAGGGGATAATAATTTATTAGAAAATATTTCAACTGCTTTTTTATCACCCTTAACTTGAAGAAAGTGTGATATTTTTTTATTTGAATTTGTCTCACCACTAACCGCGATAGATAAAACATCAAAATCTTTAGATAGATAGGAACTATATAATAAAGCACCATCAACAGAAAAATCTCTATATTTATCCCTATTAGGACTTTCGTGTTTTATGATATCAGCTTTACATTCTACAACAATAATAAAATCAGGATTATTTCTATACTGAATAATAAATTCAGGGAAGCCAGAACCAGAGCCACTCTTTGAAGCTGTTGAAAGTAATTTTTTAATTTTTATATTATCAGAAGATTGTTCTTCTAAGATAATATCACCGAGAAACTTTTCAAAATGTTTTCTAACTATTGATTCAGTTTTTCGTTCATTTTTAGACATAAATAAATTTAAATTAACATTCTTATTATACTTTACTAATTCATTTAAGACAACGTTCAAAGAACCCTTATTTTGATGTTATGTAATTAGGGTTATGCAACATTAAAGAGATAAAACTGCTAATTTAGAAATTTCCCAAAACTTAATTTATGTGTTAAACTCAACATACTTTATTTATGGGGAAATCAAAAAAGTTGGAAAATGAATGGTATATTATTAGTTCGGTCTTTTTAACTTGTGCTATAATGTTTATAGTTATTAATTCTTCGACAGGAACAAGCCAAACTTTAGGAGTTGCAATGGCTCCTGTTGTAGGGGGTGCTCTTATTGTTAGTAAAAAATGGAGGAATCAAAATCCAAAAGTGCATTGCACAATGATAGCTTTATCAATATTTTCAGTTTTAATATTTTCTGTATTTTCCAGAAAACACAATAAATAATTATGAATAAAATTCTACAAAAAATAATCGACAACTCTTATCTTAAGGCAATATTTTATTTTGTTTTATCTTTAGTTTTTGTCCTCTCTGCTGTTTTTTTATCTAACAAAATTACAGGTAATGATAAAGGGAATGGATCTGATAAATTAACAAACCGTTCAATTGTAACTTGTCCTTCTGATTTTATTTCTTATCAAGAATTATCAAAAGATCCTCAAAATATAGTATCGTTAATTAGCGAAAGAACTCCAATGTATGCAGAAAATGGACAGTTTCATTCAAAAATTGTTGTAACAAAAATAGAAACAGAGAAATCAAAAGTTGCCTGTGGCTATTTGTTTGTTAAAGCAGGAACTAAAACTTATGGTCCTATCCAAAAATGGGAAAATCTATATATAAATCCAAATGGATTTGGTGGGCATATAAATTCAATTAACAATATAGGATTGGGTGATAGTTCAGATTCTTCTGAATACTTATTTCCTCTAAGTAAAATGAGCTACTGGCCAACAAGAGACAAAAGAACAAACAATGATTTATTGAGTGCTGACTGGGGTGTATTGTTAAATGTATCTCCAACGATTGATTTTGAAATAGGATTAAATACTAATGATAAAACAGGATTTATTGATCAGTTTTCTATTGCTTATAAATGTTGGAACCCAGAAACAGGAGAAGAAAACCACGACTGTAAAATTGAAGTAGTTAAATAATACTAAAATTTTTAAAACAACCTGCAACTTCATTAGCCTTATGGCTAATATCTATTTCGTCATCATAAACAATAAGCATTTCTAAGCTTTTATGACGACTAAACTTTCTCACATCTCTAACATCAAATTTCTCAAGTAAGGTCGTAATATAATAATGACGTAATCCGTGAACTGTTTTATCTATATTTGATTCTTCAAACAATGCTTTAATTTCACGCTTAATTGTCATTGTGCTAATTCTAGCTCCTTTTCTATTGCCCAAACTTTTAAACAATACACCACTAGCTATCTTATTAACCTGCATATAGGTTTTAAGCGTCCTAGCGGTCTGTGGGAGTAAATAAATAGCTTCTTTATCATCTCTTCCTTTACCTTGTATATAAACCTTTCTAGCTACAAAATCGAGGTCTTTAACATCAATACGAGTAATCTCTATCTGTCTTAGCCCTTGAAATACTAATAAACAAAATATAGCTTTCAATCTAGTATTTCTTTCATCGTTCGGCAGATCGTGAATACGATTTACCAATAGCTCTATTTCAGAATGATTCAAACCCTCTCTTTTGTGCTTATTACTCTGATTGAATGATTTTATATTTACAGTTATTTCTACTGGAACTATTCCTAATCGATATAGCTCTTTTAGAAATATTCTAGATGTGGCTAAATATTTATTTTTTGTAGCAACTGAAAAATCTTCACGTCCTGCTAGATATCTTTTAAATTCTAAAAATGAATTTCTATTAAAACCATTATTACCAATAAAATCAATAAATAGTCCTATTCGATATTTGTATTCTTGTATTGTTCTATGGCTTACATCTAAATAATCAAAAAATATTTCTGCTTTCTTTTTTAATTCATCAGAATTGAAATCTTCATATTTTATTATTGATAATTCGTTCATAGATTTCGGAGTTTGATAGTTTCGAAATAACTTATTGATTACATTTATAATATGGCTTCAAATAAAGATATTTTGTTTATTTTGATAAAATTAGATAAGTCTCATTTTAGTTGCGAAATACTCCAAGAATTAATAACTAATATGCTCAACTTTTAACCCTCTTTCTTCAAATGATGGAGTGAGCATTTCATATCTATGACACTTTTTATAATCAGCTTCTGAACACATAACACAAATATTCTTACCATCTTTAACCATTCTAACTAATTCATCAATCGTTTCTTCGTAATTAATATTTTCTCCAAGTCCACCTAGATTCTTTCCTTTAAAAATATATTCAATATTTTCCTTCTCTAAATTCTCAGATAGACTTTTCTGATTATATTGTGGCGAGAATCTCGACCTAGGAAAAGTTCGAGCATCAATTAATATATCTATTTTATTTTCTTTTAATTTTTGCAAGAACTCTGAAAACGCTCGGTTGCTGTGACCAAGACTGAAAAGTATATTTTTCATATTAAATTATTTATGATGCCACCAAATTGATACTTTTGTTTGTATCACTGCTAAGACACCTATTATTAATAAAATTATTCCAAAAGTTTCTGAACCCATAATCCAAAATAAAAAGCCCAAGATTAGAACAACTGATCCAACAAGTAATTGCTTTTTTAAAGCCTTGCTAGTCTGTTCTATGACTTGAGTTTTTGCGACATTATTATTTTGTTGTGGGGAAGATATCGGACAAGCACACTTTGGACACTTTTCTGCTCTGTCTGAAACTTCAGTTCCACATTCCTCACATTTTATTAAAGCCATATAGTTTTTATAAATTAACTTATAAATATGACTAGTGAGTGGAATACAACAAATCCCACCACTAGGAGAGCACCTTACGGTAACTCTTACCAAAGTTTCCCTTGGCAACGCTAGACACGCCCTAATGATGGGGTTTCTTGTGTCTAGCGTTTTTAGACCATATCCTAAAATAAAATCTTAGGGGTTAGGTCTTTAACTTTTTTATTTAGTTGTATTGTAATTGTATCAAAAAGACCTTTTAATGCAAGGTCTCTTTAAGTATTTTATTTTTAAAAAATATATTATTTTATATTGTCTTCTGGTTTTTCGAAAGGCAATTCATTCTCCATTTGTTGAATATCATAAACATCTAATTCTATAGGCTTTAAACTTTCATCTAATTTAACTTTACAATACATTTTTACCCAACCTTTATCTGCAAAATGTTTATACAAATTTTCAGGAGTTTCTCCTGCTAACTTAAAACCAACTCTTGTCCCATCAGGCAAATATGCCTGCCCGCGATTTGTTGTTTTTGTTAAAGAATTTATTTTACAAGTTATCCAAGAATCTTTTGTTTCTGAAACAGCCTTATCATCTATATCAAAATATTTTTTTGAGGAAGTATCTATTTTTTCTGAAATTATTTCTCCTTCTCTTTCATAAGTTATAGTCAATTCTTTAATATTTTGTTCATCAATCAAGGAAGCAATTTTATTTAAATCAGTATCAATAGTTTTTGCTTGAACAATTTGATAAACCTCCAGGGGAACTGTTAATTCAATATTATCGGCATTGATTATTACTACATTTCCAGAATTATAGTCCACTTTTTGGGTATAAGGCTGATTTTTTATATGTTTTTTTGCTGTAAGAGTTTTAACAACATAATCAATAACTTTATAGACTACAGTGCCAGCAAAACCTATACCACCTAATATTTGTGTAGTGTCAGCCACAGCACTTAAGGCTTCTTTATGTTCTATTATTGTGGTAGATAAACTAACAATAAAACTTCCTGGCTTAAATGATTCAACTCTTATTTTATGATTTAGATCTTGAGAGTAGTTACTTGCAATTTTACCATAAGCACTAGAAAAACCTTGAAGGGCTGGAACTAGATCTTCAATTAAGATTGATCCGTCTTGAACTCCTGCACCATCAAGATGAATTGTGATAGGAACTTTTGTTTGCATATCATTTATTATATCCTTTTTTATTTTTTTCTCCAATTGTTTTATAATCTAATTTTAAATTTATGCAATCTAATCTTAGGTATAGTTACTTTAACTATAGATGTATCAAGAACGTAATCAAAGTAATCAGAATTAGGGTGTGTATTATAATATTCTAATATATCTTCTATTCTAGCCTTACGATTATCAAAATTTATCTGTCTTAGTTTATCAATTTCTATTTTAAATTCTTTATTTTTATTTAAAAATCTATAATAAGATTGGTATGAAATACCGATCTTATTAATAAATTGATGAACTGAGGTATCGTATTCATACCAATCTCTAGCTAGTTTCATAAACTTTTTTTCAGTCATTCTTTTATCTGTAAATTTACGACCGCCTCCTTTTCTACGTTTTTTAATATTTTTTCTCATATAAAATTAATCAACTAAAGATAAAAGTCTATCTATAGTTTCTTTGTGATATTCAGTATTTGGGTATATACTTATCCAGTCAAATGATCGGAATGCGTCCCTCCACTCGAGCAAAATTTTAAGCTTTATTTTATAAGGGTTATTTTCGGAGGTTAGTATAAGTTCGAACTTATGATAAAATACTTATATGAAAAAAGTTTATTTAATTCATGGTTTTGAAGGAAGCCCAAATGGTGGATGGATACCATATTTAATGGGAGAACTAAAAAAACTTGATATTTATTCATGTGCTTTACCTATGCCGACGCCAGATAAACCTGTATTATCTGAATGGCTATCAGAAATAAAACATTATATAGATAGAGATATCAATGATGAAGTATATTTAGTAGGACATAGTCTTGGTGGTACAGCAGTATTGCGTTATTTGGAACAATTTAATTCTCCTAATATTAAAGGAGTTCTTATTGTTAGTGCACCATGCACACGTACAGAAATCAATAAGAGAATATGGAATTTTCTAGAAACTGATTTTGATTGGGATTTAATAAAAAGTAGATTGAATAAAATTATGATTATTCATGGTGATGATGATCTTCTCGTTCCACTTTCTGATGCTAAAAAAACTTCTAACGAATTAAATGGAGAATTAATAATTATTCCAAATGGAAAGCATTTAAATGGTTCTGCTGGTTTTATTAAATTACCTGAAGCCTTATCGGCCGTGCTTAAAATAATTGAATAATAATATGGATAATAAAAATATAATCATAAAAGTTAGAGGAGTTATAATACACGATAGCAAATTGCTCATAGTAAAACATAAACAATCTCAATTTATGGCTCTTCCTGGTGGACATCTAGAATACGGGGAAGATGTTATTACTTGTTTAAAAAGAGAGCTTGTGGAAGAACTAGGAGTTGTACCAGAAATAGGGAGATTATTATATATAAATACTTTTATGGATAGTAAAAAAGATGAATATGTAGAATTTTTTTTTGGGGTTAAAAACGGAAAAGAGTATTTAAATATTGATGGATTAGAAAGAACCCATGCTCATGAATTATCCGAAACAATGTGGATTTCTCCCAGTGATGATATAAGTATCTTGCCGAAGAAATTTGATGAAGATTTTAAGAATAATAAGATTTTTGAAGGAGAAACTAAATTTATTAATGAGTTAGAGCCCGATCATTAGAGCAAAATTTTAAACCATATTTTATAATGGTTATTTTTAGGAGATTAGTAGAAGTTCGAACCTGATTGATAATATTTACTAAAAGTAGTAAAGTAAAAAAAATAGCATAAAACTCTTTAAAATTTAATATTATGGAAAAGATTCCAAAACCAGTAAAATCCTTTAATTACAGTGAGGATTTAAGGAAGAAGTACTTGAATAAATGGAAGGGTTTATTTAAATCTTTGTGAAATTTTTGAGAGACTTAAAAAATAAATTCCAAAACCTAAAAATTATAAGTAATGAAACAAAAAGAACCTGACCAAATAAAATTAGCATTAGCTATATTTGCTGGCGCAATTTTAGACAAAGATGGTTATTGTGGTTGTCCTAAATGTGGTTCTAGGAATTTATTCCATGATGGAAAAACATTTGATCATTTATCTTTGTATTGTTTAGATTGTTGGTATGCAATTTGTACTGATAATCCATATGAGACCATTTCTGTTTGGAATAGAATAGATAGAACAGCTTTTCAATTAGAAATACAATTCAAATAAAGCCCGACATTAATGTTGGGCTTTTATCTTTTTATATTAATTACTATACTTACGATATATTTCTATATCCCTTATCTATCTTTCAATATATCCAGTCGAACATCGTCCCAAATTTGGAGTAAGCAATTTTAGTCATTATTTATATGATTATTTTTTCGTGATATAATAAATTCTATGTACAAAGATAGGAAAGGAAATTATCATGAAAAACCTGAAAATATTGAATCTCAAAAAAGAGAATCTGCAAATGGGATTTATTTAAAAGATGGAAAAGTTTTACTAGTCAAACCTAGCTGGGCAGATATTTGGGAATTTCCAGGTGGAGGAAAAGAATCAAATGAAAATCTAATTGAAGCATTAAAGAGAGAGTTTTTAGAAGAAACAGGCTATAAAGTCCTTAAACTAGATGAAAATCCAATTCACCATATAAATACAAAATTCTACGCAGACGATCTAGATATATTCTTTGACTCTAATATATATATATTTAAAATATTAGAATTAGAAAAACAAGATGAAACTCTTATCAATAAAGATGAAATCTCTGATATTGATAGTATCAATATCAGCTCACTCAACAAAGAGAATATGAACGGTTTACATTTAGAAGTTATTTCCAATATGGTTATTTAAAAAGTTTAAATTTTGTCTCAATTTGAAACAAATATTGACATATAGTCTATAATATGCTATACTCTAAAAAGAAGTGTGGTTCTTTGATATTTTGATTTAGTTGTTACTTGTTTGGATTACCTTGTATTTTATTTTGGAATCCAAAGTAATCCAAATAAGTTTAATAATAAAATTTCATTTCATATGAATTACACAATTGAATTAAAGAATGTTTTGGCTGTACTTGCCGAAAACCTATTACCAAGAAGTTCTGGCCATTCCAAAATTCTTGAAGTGTGTATTAAATTCACACAAAATGATACCTACATGTTTGCAAAAGTCATTTTCTTTCGTCCTAATAACTACATGCTGGTTTCATATGCATTTGAAAATGAATTGAGTCATATTGAAGATGATAATTTTGAAATTACATCAAACCATGATTCAACATGGAAATACGATGGGTTTAATTTTTTCAGAAACATTATGAAAGATCCAGAGGATATAACAATCTCATCTTTCAAAATTTTGGAAATTGAAAATCCAATTATAGACGACACAAACCGCACTTTTTCCTTTACAAGAAAATAGTGCAAGATACAGGTAATCTATTAAACCGCTCTTGAAAACAAGTAGCGGTTTTCTTTTTGTCTTAATAAGGTTCTCCCACACTTACAGTACTGCGTTTTAAAAAGATTGCTTACAATCTAATAAAAAACGAAAGCTTAGTCCCAAATTTGGAGCCATAAAAATATCATTATTTTATAATGGTATTTTTTCTTGTATTTTCACGAGTTCAAACCTATTGACTTTACAAGCTAGAAAATGTAATGTGAAAGAAAAATAGTACTAATTTAAAAATATATCTTTTATGGAAGACTCTGAAAACAAACGGCCTATAGATATCATAAGGGCTATGAACCCTAGATCATTTATCCCGACAGGACAAGAATTAGCTGATCTTATAAAGAAGAAAAACGCTGATGAAGAATTTGACTGGAAAATATGCCAGAGATGTGGCACCCCTATTTCTCTTGGAAATAAATTTTGTAGCTCTCAATGTAAATCATTATTTAATCAAAGGAAATAATCAATTTAACTCATATTATTATTCACGTAAAAAATCAAAAAGATGAAAAAGATTTTTATTACTGTTTGTATTCTAGCTATTGCAACTCCGTTTGCAGAAATAACTATTGAAGGCTTCAAAAATCAGGGAGCATTATGGATAACAGTCTTCGTGGCTGGAATTGGATTGCTGGGAATATGCGTAAGGAATATTATGTTCCCCAAGATTAATAATCAATATCAGTATGATAACTGGTAAAAAATCCACTTTGCGGTAGCTCTTCAAAAATTCAACTAGTGTTTAACTAAAATTCTTTAAAAATGGACAATAAAGATGTTTTAATAAAAAAACTAAATGAGGTTTTTCAAGAAGTTCATATTTCTTGGAATTTTCTCAAAACTGTTGTTGATAATGTTATCAACAAATATGATGGTAAATGGGAGAAGGAGTGCAACATAGAAATCTTAGATAATCGTTGCATTGAATATTTTTGTGACGAAGCTCCAGATAGTCTTCTTCATGTACTATATTTTTTCAAAGAAATTGGGATTCCTGTTGAAGATGGTGTTTCATTCCAATCTCCGATTTTAAAATTTAGTATTAAATTATAAAAAATTAAGCCGAGTACTAATAAAGGAAAGGCTTTTTTATTTGCTTAAAATATTTTCCATTTTATCCAAAGTTCTGAGCCATATAAATATCATTATTTTATAATGGTATTTTTTCTTATATTTTCACGAGTTCAAACCTCTTGACTTTACAAGCTAGAAAATGTAATGTAAAAGAAAAAAATATTCATTCATATAATAAATAAAGTTATGAATTATTTAGTGCATTCAGAAATTAGTGAAAACTCTTTCGTAATGATCGAGTTTGAAGATGGTTCAAAAGAACCATATTATGTTGACCAGAAAAAAACTGGTGCAGTAACTGGAGCAACAATGCTTCTTGGGCATAAATTATCTGCCTTTATAAAAAACCCAGGACTTTATCCCTGTTCCCGTACTGGTGGAACTGACAGATTCTATATCTCAAATGAAGAAACTGAAGGACATCACGAAGGAGTAATTGGATATCGTTATTTATCCCAAGAAGAAAAAACTGAGTGGCAAGAAAAACTCAAGCTATTAGAAAAACTTCTTCCACTATATCAAGCATTATTAGAAAGCTGACTGTAGTGATATACAAAAAAACCACTCTTATTTAAGTAGTGGTTTTTTATTTTGTATTAAAACAAACTAACATGCCCCACTTCTAGAGATTTATTTTTAACATTGTATTAAATTATTTTGTGGTATAATTATAAATTATGAAAATAAAAATTTTAGCTTTGATTTCTTATGTTATTATGGTTTCAGCTAATTATCTAGCAGTAACAATACCACTTGGAGGTAGAAGCACGGGTGAAATTTCAGACAATTATCTTAATCTTTTTGCCCCCGCTGGATATGCATTTTCTATTTGGGGTCTTATATATACCCTCTTAGGAATCTATGTGATTTATCAATTCTTCTGTAAAAGAAATGAATTAATTAAAAAAGTTAGTGGTTTATTTATTATAAATGCACTTTTAAATGCTTCATGGATATTTGCTTGGCATTACGATATCATTTGGCTTTCTGTAATAATAATAATTGGTTTATTAATTACTCTTATGAAAATTGCAAATATTTTCATAAATAAGGATATCAATAAAAAGGAACTCTTGATGATACGTCTCCCCTTTAGTGTTTATTTCGGTTGGATAACAGTTGCAACAATTGCTAACATTGTTGTCTTTTTGGTTTCTTTGGGGTGGAACGGTCTTGATGTTACGGGAACAATAATAATCATTTTAATAGGGGCAATTATCGGCTCGTGGCGTATGCTTAATGATAGATTTCTCCCATACGGACTTGTATTTATCTGGGCTTATGGAGCAATTCTCTTTAAACATATTTCAGAAAATAATTTTGCTGGGCAATACCCAGCAATAATCTGGACTGTCGCCTTTTGTATTTTAATATTTACCACTATTATAGGTTTTATAAGTGTTAACAAAAAGTAAGAATTTTATTTTAATCACTTTTCCATAAACTATTCATGATATAATAAGAAAATGGATAAAGAAAAAGTTGGATTAGCTCTAGGTTCAGGAGGAATACTTGGTCTTGCTCACATAGGTGCCATAAAAGTATTACTTAAAAATAATATACCAATAGACTCTATTTCTGGTTCTTCAGTAGGGTCTTTAATAGGTGCATACCTATCTATTCATGGAGAAGTAGATTCACTAGAGAAACTACTCCTAGAAAATAGCAAAGAATACATGCCATTATTTTTCGACTTTAGTCTTAATGGAGGAATTATAGATGGTAATAAAATAAATAATTTTCTTAAAAAGATACTAGGCGATATTGAATTTTCTGAAACTAAAAAACCTCTTTTTATAGTTGCTACCGATATCACAAATAGAGAGTCAGTATTCTTTTCTTCTGGTAAATTAGTTCCTGCTATTCGTGGGAGTATCTCCATACCAGTTGTCTTCAAACCTTTTCCCTATCAGAATAAACTTTTAGTAGATGGTGGATTAACCAACCCTTTACCAGTAGATATATTAAAAGAGAATGGAGCTAATAAAGTTATAGCTATTAATTTATACAACCAATACAGTACCGAGAACAACAAACTAACTTTTACAAAAGTGGCGATAAACAGTGGTAGGATAATTCTGAACAGCTTAGCCAAAATGACATCCCAAAACGCCGATATCCTAATATCTCCAGACGCTTACAGCTTTGTAAATAAAATAAAAGTAATAAATTACTTTAAGCCTGACTACATTAGGAAAGTAATAGAAATAGGAGAAGAAGAAACTATTAAATCCTTACCACAAATCAAGAAGATATTAAGAATCCCCTAAATCTTGACAAATTTTTATATAAATGTAATATATCAATTAAATAATAACATTTAAATTTAAAACTGATTCTTATGGGAAAAATAATTTTAAATGAAGAGAGAAAATCAAAATTGATTGACTTATTGGAAAAGCTAAACCTTTCCGAAACAGAAAACATTGAAGACCTTATCAGAGATGCACTTGAATCTGGTCAAATATCTGTAGTGGAGTATAAATCTAAAGCTAAAAATTACAAAGAAGCCGAAGATGAATATAATGGATCATTTAACTGGAGTGACCAAGAGAAAGTTGCCATTTTATCAATGGTTAAATTTGCTCAATTCCTAAGCCATTTAGAAAGTGCTTATAAAGCAGCCTCGGTAGCCGATTATAGAGACGGAAAAATTATTTGTATTAGAGCTATGACAGAAAAACTCTAAAAGCAAAAACAGAATAATGCCACCTAAAACTAAGTTTTGGGTGGCATTTTATATTTATAAAAAAATAATAAATATTTAAACACCCTAGTATTATTAGATTATTTAATGTATAATGTAAAAAGTAAGTTTATTAATTAATTCAAAAATAATTTATGGCAAAAAGAGCAACATCACTTCATCCTCATGTAAAGTCTAAGCACTCACCTAAAACAGCTAAAAGACTAGCTGTCAAAAAGGAAATGCTTTCAAAGAAAACAAATAAAAAAGGAACCAAATAAAAAAAACAAAACCGAGTATTTATACTCGGTTTTGTTTTTTTATTTCTAATATCTAGGCTCTTCTTTTTTCTTCTTAGGTTTAGTGATTAATCTTATAAGTATAATTAATACAAGAATTAAGAATATTGTTACCAGCCAGCCACCAAATGTTTCAGGAAGGAAGCCACCCACAACACCAGCCGATGCTCCTAGGTTCCTACCTGTAACATCAACAGCTCCACCGTATTTACTATCTGTCTCTTTAGTGTTTGTATTTGTTTTATCTGTAATATCTGTACTTGTAGAATTTTTAGATTTTGTAGTAGTAGCAACTTTGTTATTAACAGAAGAAGAATTATCTGAAGTTGTTTTTGTTCCGTAATTAGAAAATAAAGAATAATAATTATTTATAGTTGTCCCACTAGATTTTGTAGATGTACTCTTATTAGTATTAGTATTTACTCTATCATTATTAGAATATTGATTATTATCTGTTTCTCTTTGAGTATCAGAAGTATCATAACCATTACCAGATCTTGATCTTAAATCATCAGAATTAATTATTGTTCTATTATAACTTTCTGTATAAGAATCGGCCAAGCTCTTAGCAAAGACGTTTTCAGACACAAAAGAAAAAGCAACAAAAATAGATAGCACTATTAAGATTTTTATTGTTTTATTATTCATTTTTAGATTATAGCAAATTAAAGTCATTCTGTCAAGCCCTATACTAATCCACCCATATATCACATATATATAAAACTATTTATGTATAAAACTCTTACGATGAATAGGGGTTTGACCATGCTTTTTTATAGCTTCATAATGAGCCTTTGTGCCATAGCCAGAATGTTTTTCAAAACCATACTCAGGGTATTCCTTCCCATATTTTTCCATAATTCTATCTCGAGAAACTTTCGCCATAATTGAAGCCATGGAAATCACTGGGTGAAGCTCGTCCCCTTTTATAATTGTTTCTTGATTTACATATTCTTCTGGTGCATGCAAACCACCATCGAGAAATAAAAACAATTTTTCAAAAAAGATCTTTTTAGAGTGGTCTGGCACTGGCTCCAATTCCCCTCGTCCGAGGACCCGAGAAAAAGAATTTTTTTGAAAAATTGTTTGTGAACTAATTTTATAAAGAGATTCATCCAATGCTTTTTGTATGCATTTTGCAATACCAAATTTATCAATATTCTCTGGAGAAACAAAAGACACAGAATAATCACAAAAACCTTCTGTTTTTGCGACCCTTAAATATTCAAACCATTCCTCTCTCTGCTTTTTAGAAAGCTTTTTTGAATCTTTTAATTTAGGTAACTTATTTTCTTTTAGGAAATCTACATTTGAACAAGACAATAAAAATTCTTCATCTTTGGACAGGAACGCGCAAACAGCCACCGGTCCTGCCAAAGGGCCCCTCCCAACTTCATCTATACCGATTTTGTATTTTGTTGTATCTTTCAAACCCATATAGAACTATAATACCTTATTTGCTATACTAAGAAAATGGCAGATAAAAATTCTAATTTCATACATCTTCACACCCATAGTCATTACTCTCTTCTGGATGGGCTTTCAAAAATCCCAGACATGGTTAAAAGATGTAAAGAAAATGGCATGAACGCCCTAGCTATTACAGACCACGGACATATGTATGGAGCTATTGAACTATACAAAGAAGCACAAAAAGCTGGGATAAAGCCAATTATTGGAGTAGAAGCTTATATAGCAGAAAGAGGAAGGAAAGATAAAGAACCAGGAGTTGATAATAAGCGCTATCACCTTACCCTACTAGCAAAAAATAGAATAGGCTATAAGAATTTAATGCACTTAGTCTCTCTTGCAAACGTAGAAGGATATTACTATAAACCAAGAATGGATAAAGAAATTCTAAGACAATACGCAGAAGGTATTATATGTCTTTCTGGTTGTATGGGTAGTCAGCTTTCAAAAGCTGTTATATCTGATAATTGGGAAAAAGCTGATGAGCTTATTAAAGAGCATCAAGAAATTTTCGGTAAAGAAAATTATTTTCTTGAAGTCCATTCTCACCCTCATATAGAAAACGATAAAAAGCTTCGTGATGGAATAATATCTCTTGGTAAGAAATGGGATATCCCAGTTGTTGCGGGACAAGACTCTCACTATTTATGCCAAGAAGATCACGAAGCTCACTTCACACTCCTTAAGGTAAATACTGGTGTGATAGATAATAAAGAAGGAACCAAATTTGAATTCTCAGAAGATGACTTTTCACTAATTGATGAAAAGAAGGCACTTGAATATTTTAGTGACTACAAAGAAGCAGTAATAAATACACAAAAAGTAGCAGACCTGTGTGAAAACTATGATCTTGAATTAGGTAAAGCTTACTTCCCTGACTATCCTATTGAAGAAGGAAAAACAGCAGATATAATGCTTCGAGAACTTGCATACAAAGGATTTGAATTTCGTAAACTCCCTCAAACGAAAGAATACATCGACAGACTAGAATATGAGCTTGGTATTATCAAACAAAAAGGCTACCCTGCTTACTTCCTTGTAGTGTCTGACCTTTTACGCTTTTCTCGTGAAAATGGAATATACACAAATATCAGAGGCTCTGTCGCTGGTTCTCTTACGACATACCTCACTGGGATTACAAAAGTTGACCCCATAACATACAAACTTCCATTTGAAAGATTCTTAAACCCCGAGCGTCCCTCATTACCAGATATAGACATGGACTATGCCGACAATAGAAGAGCTGATGTTATTGCCTATGCTAAAAGTAAATATGGAGAAGACCATGTGGCTCAAATAGGTACTTTTGGAACAATGATGGCAAAAGGCTCCGTAAAAGATGTAGCAAGAGCTCTTGGGTATCCTTATTCAGTTGGAGATAGAATATCATCTATGATACCACTAGGGTCTCAAGGATCGGCAATGACAATTGACCATGCGATAGAGATAGTTCCAGAACTTAAAGATGCATACAAAAAAGAACCAGATACAAAAAGGATTATAGATCTTGCTAAAAAAATGGAAGGATGTGTTCGTCACATCTCAGTGCATGCTGCTGGAGTTGTTATGTCTCCACGCCCGCTTTGGGAATTCACTCCAGTCCAGTTTGATCCTAAAGGTGGTGATATTATTACAGAATACGACATGTACAGTATCGAAGATGCTGGACTTCCAAAGTTCGACTTCCTTGGTATTAGAAATCTATCCATCTTGGCTGACGCTGTCAGACTTGTAAAAAAAATTCAGAATATAAATATAGATATAGACCGTATCCCGCTTAATGATAAAAAAACATTTGAGATGCTCGCCAGAGGAGAAACTATGGGGCTATTCCAGCTAAATGGTTCAGGTATGACTAGATACCTAAAAGAGCTAAAAGCTTCTACAATCCACGATATTAATGCTATGGTGGCTCTCTATCGTCCTGGACCAATGGAATCAATTCCTGAATACATTAAACGTAAACACAACCCATCACTTGTCACATATCTTGATCCTAGACTCAAGGATATTCTTGACCAGTCGTTTGGAGTTATTACTTACCAAGATGACGTGATGGCGATATCAATAAAACTTGCAGGATACTCATGGCTTGAAGCCGACAAACTTCGTAAAGCCATGGGTAAAAAAATTCCAGAAGTTATGCAAGCCGAAAAAGATAAACTTCTAACTGGTTTTGTTAAAAACGGAATGACTCCTAAAAAAGCACAGGAATTCTGGCATCTCATTGAACCATTCGCCGCTTATGGGTTCAACAAGGCTCACGCAGCCTCTTACGGACTAGTGGCGTACCAGACATCATATATGAAAGCAAACTACCCTGTCGAATACATGACAGCCATTATGACAGCCGAATCTGGTGATATTGAAAAAGTTGCTGAAATAGTTCACGAGTGTGAAAAAATGGATATCGAAGTTTTACCTCCTGATATTAATGAAAGTTTTGGAGGTTTTACTGTCATAAATGGAAGTGACAAACAAGAAGGACGATCAATACGATTCGGACTTTATACCATAAAAAACTTAGGTGGAGACATTTCCGATGCAATTATTGAAGAAAGAAAACAGGGTGGAAAATTCAAATCTCTTGCTGATTTCTTTGAAAGAATAAAACACAAAAATCTTAACAAGAAATCCGTAGAAGCATTGGCTAAATCCGGAGCGATGGATTCTATGTCCGATAGGAATATGATAATTGGAAATCTAGAAACCCTTCTCTCTTTCAATAAGGAACATAAAACTATTGCAAACCAAGATTCTCTTTTTTGTTCAATTGGTGGTATAGAAACAAGACTCACTTTAAAAGACCAGCCAGAAGCATTAAAGAAAGATAAACTAACCTGGGAAAAGGAACTGCTCGGGCTTTACATCTCTGGACACCCACTAGATGAATATAAAGAAAAAATACAGAAATTAGCAGTAGAAATCAAAAGGATTAAAGTTGAAATGAAAAATAACATGCCAGTAATGGTTGTCGGAATTATAGATGATGTTCGTATGGTTATGACCAAAAAGAATGACCGTATGGCATTCATAAAACTATCTGATTATACAGGAACAATAGAGGCTGTTGTTTTCCCTAAAACATATGAAAAACACAGAGAGATCCTTATAAATGACAATATAATAGCCTGCCAAGCAAAAGTTACAGTCAGAAACGGAGAGAAAAGTATTATGATAGATAATTTAAAGAAAATATAAATTTTACTAATCATTACACATAAAAACCAATAAAACCACAAGTTATTCTTGTGGTTTTATTGGTTTTTATATTAAATTATTGCTTCATCCGCTTCCATTTCCTTCATTATTTTAATTACTTGTTTAGAGTAACCAGGAACTATAGAATCAGGATTGTATTTTTTAAGGATTTGCTCAGAAGTCATTTCTGGCTTATAGTGTTTTACATTTTCACTATTCCCTCCGAGTGCCCTTGAAATTTTTTCGATAGAGTCGTCAATGGAACTAAATCCATATTTACATGACCCCCAACCAAAGCTATTGTAAGGTGCTTTAGGATTCTTACAAGCAAACTTACCTCCGGTTGTTTCTCTCATAGCTATCGCTGGAAGTAATCTCCAATCGATACCATTTTTCTCTGCTTCTGTCACGAACTTCATTCCGTAACCAGCCAGTGGAGCATCGTGTTCTTTAAAATAAGAATCGATAGCATCCGCTTTCTTCTTACGAGATTCATCTTCTTGTGTTGTTATCACAGAAACTTCACTCGAAATCGTAGGGGTATTTACAGCGAGACTTGGCAATGAGCTTAGACTTGCGAATGGCATAGTCATAGCAAACATTGGAAAGACAACGAACGACTGTAAAACCTTTGAAATCTTTTTTGTATGCATAATCGGCAGTTTCGATCTGCCAAACGCCACCTTCAAAGTGGGTTAGCTCGGGTCGCTTGTGATAGAATCAAACCAACCTAAACTAAAAAATCCTTATATATCATTAATACGATTAATAGTAACGATACACTTGGACATAGGTACATATTAGCATAATGCTTACCAAAAGTCAATGGTTACGACACGATTTTAACATGCGTCAAACATAAAAAATCCTTATAAAATAAGGATATTTTATGTTTACTTCCTTGACAACCTTATAATATATATGTCAAAATAAGCCTAAAATATAAGGTTATAACCCAATTTTTGACACTTATCAACTTTTATATCATAAATATCCTTATTTTATAAAGATATTTTACAAAATTTATTTTCATCACATTATATAAAAACCTTGCAACCCTAATCACTCCTCTAAACAAAAATACCCGTAAGGGTATTTTTTTGATTACATTTTATTTATCTTTTCCATGACATTGTTTATACTTTTTACCACTTCCGCAAGAACATGGGTCATTTCTTCCTATTTTTGGAGTATCTCTTCTCTTGGTTGCAGAAGTTCCTTCATCTTTACCTGAACTTAAGATGAGTTCTGGGGTTTCTTCTACTATCTGTTCTTCTTCTCTTTCATTTTCAATATTTAAAGTATTTATAAATGAGACAACTCTATCTTTAAAATTCAATTCCATTTCTTTAAAAAGTTTAAGCCCTTCTCTTTTATACTCTATAAGAGGATCTCTTTGACCATAAGCACGAAGATTTACAGAGGAACGAGTGTATTCCATTGTCTCTAAATGTTCTATCCATAGAGTATCTGTAACATACAAAGCAATTCGACGAACTGTTTCAAAAAACGTCTGATCCCCCATTGCATGCCTCTTATTACTAACTACATCAGGAAGATTTGGATAATCTTTAGATATTTCTTCTAAAAACTTTTCTATATCTTCTTGATTACCTAAAAGCATAGTGCGTCTTCTTTCATATATAGACTTTCTTTGATGATTCATAACATTATCATACTCAAGAGTATGCTTTCTTGAATCAAAATGAAAACCTTCTATTTTAGCCTGAGCATTTTCTAAAGTGTTTGAAATAAAACGATTATCTATTGGCTGGTCTTCAGGTATTCCAAACCTACCCATCATATTTTTAATACGATCAGAACCAAAGATTCTCATAAGATCATCTTCTAAGGAAACATAGAATTGAGTAAATCCGGGATCTCCCTGACGCCCAGCACGACCACGAAGCTGATTATCTATACGACGAGCCTCATGACGCTCTGTACCAATCACACACAAGCCTCCAAGAGATTTTATTTCTTCATATTTATCCTTGTCAAAAGGAATACCCCCTAGCTTAATATCAACACCACGACCTGCCATATTTGTAGCGACAGTTACCGCTCCTTTATGACCAGCATTAGCAATAATCTCACCTTCTCTCTCATGATTTTTAGCATTTAGGACAGTATGAGGTATGCCAGCTTGAGTTAGATAAGCAGAAAGAAGCTCATTCTTCTCAATAGAGACAGTACCAATAAGCACTGGCTGACCTTTTATATGAAGACCTTTTACTTTCTCTGCAATAGCTTGAAATTTACCCTTCTCTGTTTGATAGATTAAATCATTAAAATCTTTTCTTTGAATAGACCTATGTGTTGGGATAACAACAACATCAAGACCATACACCTTCATAAATTCTTCTTTTGAAGTTTCAGCTGTTCCTGTCATACCAGAAAGCTTCTTATAAAATCTAAAATAATTCTGAAATGTAATAGATGCTACAGCTCTGGTTTCTTTCTCTATTTTTACACCTTCTTTAGCTTCTATTGCTTGATGAAGACCTTCACTCCAACGACGCCCTGGCTGTAATCTTCCAGTAAAAGAATCTACAATGATAACTTCTCCGTCTTTAATAACATAATCTTTATTATTCTCATACAGAGCTCTGGCTTTTACTGCTGTCTCTAAGTGGTGAACATACTTAATACCTTTTTCTGTATATATATCTTTTATTCCCAATAAAGTTTCTGCCTTTGTAATTCCTTGATCGGTTAAAGAAATAGCTCGAAGCTTTTCATCTACTTTATAGTCTTCATCCTTATTTAAACTTTTAGCAATATCAGAAAAAGTATAATATAAATCTTCACTATCCTCAGCTTGAGATGAAATAATAAGAGGAGTTCTAGATTCATCGATAAGTATAGAGTCAACTTCATCAACAATAGCAAAATAATGCCCTCTCTGAACTATACTATCTATTCTATTAGCAAGATTATCTCTTAAATAATCGAAACCGAATTCATTATTAGTACCATAGACAATATCACAATCATAAGCTTCTTTACGTGAACAAGGTCTAAGAAATTCGTACTGAACTTTAAAAGAACTTAAATCATTTTCATCTTCACTTTCTTGATCGACATGAGACGGATCAAATATATAAGAAGTGTTTAATGAATTAATTACACCGACAGATATTCCAAGCATTGCAAAAAGTGGACCCATCCAAACTCCATCGCGACGAGAGAGATAATCATTGACTGTAATAATGTGAACACCATGACCTGTTAAAGCATTTAAATACGCAGGACAAGTAGCAACAAGAGTTTTACCTTCTCCTGTACGCATCTCAGAAATATTACCTTTATGAAGAGCAATACCTCCAATAATTTGAACATCATAATGACGCTCACCCCTAATACGACTTGAAGCTTCACGAACCAAAGAAAAAGCCTCTGGCAATAGACTATCTAAAGCCTCACCATTCTTTAACCTATCCTTGAATTCTGCGGTTTTAATAATAAAATCTGAATCTTTTAATGATTTAAATTCACCCTCAAGATCATTAATCATTTTTAACAATGGTTGCCACTTCTTTAGAGTTTTTGAATTTTCACTACCTAATATGTTATGTAATATTCCCATAATCTTTATATTTTAGCACAAAAAGAAAATCCCCGATAGAGAGGGGATTTTCTTGATTTTAGCTAAAGGCAAGAAATTATTTCTTTTTTGCAACTTTTTTAGCTGGTTTCTTAACTACCTTTTTTGCAACTTTTTTAACTACCTTTTTTGCTGCTTTCTTTTTTGCTACCATAATATTTTTTAAAATTATTTTTAAAGATGTGTGTAATTTCACGACCTTATAAATTTTTTATAAAAAAAATTTATAAAAATATTTCATCACACTCACAAATATATTATCTCTCATAAAAAAAAATATCGCAATACTTTTTTATAAAAAAACTGTGGATAACTTTTTCTTTTTTTTTTATTTTTAAAAAAAATTAAAAATAAAAAAATAAATTTATATTTCTGAAAAAAATATTTTATTAATATAATTTTAAAAACTATTTTCAAAAATAAATTTATCATTTAGTAAAAAAATATTTTAAATATATTAAATATGAAAAACACCATGCTTTGGACATGGTGTTTTTCATATAATTGGTTTGTATCTATAAGCCGGGTTCTGTTCCCTATTACTAGGGTGATAGATATTTATCTAGGTCCTCAATTACTTTCGGACTCAAGCGATTCAGACTCTGACCGAAATCAGAGAATACGATCTTGCACACATGTAAGGATTTAGCCGTTTCACTCTTCAATTTCATTTTGCAATTTATATGAAGATTTATCCAATTACTTGGATACTATTCCCTTTCGGGTTTATAGCGTCTCTGCTCGCACCTCTGGCATTACTGCCGATGGGTATTACCCACTACACTTGCATGCACAGTGTGCAATCTGTAAAATTTCAAAGTAAAAGTTTTAATATATATACCGAAGCATATACTTTTATACTTTATAAATTTCCCATCTTACAAACTGCATACTGTGTATGCGATGTGCCCGGACTTTCCTCACTCTTCCTTACGTCAGAGCGTGTCTATCCAATACAAACCTTGCAAAGTATATCAGATATTAAAAAACTTGACAAGAAGTCTTTAATTTGCTATACTCTACCTAGTGAGTTAAGAGTTCCGACTTTTAGTTTAGAATTACTTGACTAAGTACAATTGCGAGCAAAACCCACCTGAGCAATCAGGTGGGTTTTGTATTTTGTTTTTTAATTTAAATAAGTTATAATATATACGTGTGAAGCCGTTGTGTGTTTAAGCCAGCGGCTGCACTCACATCGCAATTGTATGTTGGAGTTTTGCACCCGCTGGCTCAAGCACACAATATAAAACAAAAACCATTGAATAAAATTCAATGGTTTTTGTTTTATATATAACCGACCAATATAAAAGACTCTAAACATAAATAAAACCCCACAAAGATTTGTGAGGTTTTATTTATATATATTTTAATAGTTGTATCTAATCTTTCAAACATTCATTAAAGTGTTCTTTATTTTGTTCCGTTCCAGATGTCTTTCCATCAGCCAATGTACTTTTAGGTCATATACATCTAGACCATTGTGTTGTCAATTGAGCAACACAATATCGACTCAATAAGATCGACTCACTTCATAAATGAAGATGAGAGATCGATTTCAAATTGAATTATTCCACGAACAGCTTCCGCTACCCGTGCCTTGTTACGACTTATTCCCTGTC
>Ga0209373_10001335_pt1 | contig 29796 bp, 16 predicted proteins | sample Higcelweek5metaG_FD_187173 | JGI IMG/M metagenome (GOLD analysis project Ga0209373, IMG submission 187173) | Freshwater pond sediment microbial communities from the University of Edinburgh, under environmental carbon perturbations - High... | ecosystem: Environmental > Aquatic > Freshwater >... | reverse complement strand
CAAAAAGCTTCCCTGATACTTCAAACACACCATCAACTACATTTTCGAGTTTAAAATATGGCTGAAGTTCTTCATCGCTAAGGTTATACTTTTCTTGTCTTACTTTTTCGGTATAATAACGCCAGTCATAAGCTTGCAATTTGTCATTTATCCCTTCTTTTTTCATCATGTCGGTGTACATCTGTGCTTCTTGTTTTGCAACAACTAAAGCAGGAGTCCAAAGTTTATCAATGAGTTTATAGACATTTTCGGGATTCTCAGCCATATTATCTTCCAAAACTAATGATGCATGGTTATCATAACCCAATAATTGAGCTTTTTCCATTCTTAAAGCCACGATTTCCAGAATGATTGCTTTATTATCATATTTATCGTTATTGTTACCACGATTTACATAAGCTGTTTGAATGTTTTTACGCAATTCTCTATTTGCTGAATACTGTAGGAAAGGCATAATACTAGAGTTTTGAAGTGTAAACACCCATTTACCTTCCATCCCGTTTTCTTTTGCTGTTAAAGCAGCAGCTTCTTTCACCGCTTCAGGCAAACCAGCAAGGTCCTCTTCTTTGTCAATTACAAGTTTGTAATTATTCGTTTCGGCTAAAAGATTATCTCCAAATTGCAATGATAATAAAGACAACTTTTCATTTATTTCCATCATGCGCTTTTTGTCTGAATCATTAAGATTAGCTCCACCGTTTTCGAATTCTTTGTATGTCTGTTCAAGAAGCATTTTTTGCTCGTCATTAAGATTAAGACTAGCCTTTTGAGAATAGACTTGTTTAATCTTTTCGAACAACTCAGGATTCATCATTATCTCATCACCATGCTTTGATAGCTTTGGAGAGATCCGTTGTGCAATTGCCTGCAGACTGTCAGAGGTGTTGCAAGATAACATATTAAAAAACACTGAACTCACTTTAGACAATGTCAGACCACTGAATTCTAGCGCTACAACAGTATTTTCAAAAGTTGCAGCATCTTTATTGTCGATAATCTTTTGAATATTATCCTTCTGCTCTTTCATTGCAAACTCAAAAGCAGGTTCGTAATGCTCATCCTTTATTTGGTCAAATGGTGGCACTCCGTATGGTGTGTCCCACTCTTGAAGCAAGGGATTATTAGCTAGTTGATCATCTTGTTTTGAGTTTTGTTTACATGAATTCACCATAATAACAAGGCTTAAAATCATTAATAAAAAAGATATTTTTTTCATATTTAAGTATTTAGTTTTCTAGTAACATTTTCAATCTTATAATGTTTCGTAAAAATAGAAAAAACCAAAGCATGACTGCCAATATTAATCTTTTTTTAACAGAATTTTTAATCGTATAAAGATTTTACTTATTTTGCATTAAAGTATTGTTTAGTCGTGAGTTTTTTAATATTTTTATTTTAATCAGATTATCACTAAAATCAATTTATATGAAAAAAAGTTTACTGTTTTTAGGTTCTGTTATTCTATTTTTAACAGCTTTTGGTCAGAGTCAGCCTCAAACAAAGGAATTAAATCCAGATTTTGTAAATTATCTGTACCAGAAAAACAATGGTGAGATTTCAAATATTACAGCTAGTGGGCATTATTTAGGTGAAGTTCCTTCTCCTTTAAAAAATTCATTTTCTGGCTTCAGTCATTCTGGTACTCGAGGACTTCCTGTATCATACGACTTGCGCACTATTGATGGTGGGGCTTATCTAACACCTGTGAAAAACCAAGGTTTAGAAGGTGCTTGCTGGGCCTTTGCAACCTATGCCGCAATAGAGTCTTACTGGAAAAAGCAAGGACTGAGCACATATAACCTCTCAGAACAAAATCTTGCGACATGTCATGGATTTGACTGGACACCAGCTGAAGGAGGCAATTATTATCTATCGGCTGCATATCTTTCGAGAAATTCTGGTCCTATTTCAGAAAGCGATGACCCTTACACCTTACCAGCAAATCCAACTTGCGTAAACGGTTTAACTCCAGTAGCCTACGTTGCCCAGTTTAGAGAATTACCAGGTTCCGAGTCAGCTTCTTTCAGCGAAATTGCAGTTAAAGAAGCAATTATGGATTATGGGGCAATTTACACAAACATGTATTATGATGATGATTATATCAGCGGAGTAAATTACACTTACTTTTATAATGGAAGTGCTGGAACAAATCACGGCGTTGCAATTGTTGGCTGGGACGACAATAAAGTTGTAACTGGAGGTATTGTTGCACCTACCGGACCGGGAGCTTGGATTATCAAAAATTCCTGGGGAACATCCTGGGGACAATCAGGATATTTCTATATTTCTTATGAAGATACTGAAGCCCTAACTTCTGTTGGATATTTTCCTTCATACGTTGATTATAATGTTAACAGCGAATTATATTTCTATGATGAGTTTGGGGCAACCTCAGCAGCTGGATACTCAGACGGGGAAGATTTTGCTTTAATAAAATATGTCGCCACTGGAAATCAGCAAATCAGCAAATTAGGAACCTTTATACTTGATGCAAATACTACAATTGCTTTTGATGTTTATGACAACTTTAACGGTACAACATTGTCTGGTTTACTAGGAAGCATTTCTGGACAGGTATGTGCATTGCCTGGATACTATACTTTTGATTTATCAACAGCAATCAATATCACAACCGGTAATGATTTCTATGTTAAAGTTCGGTATAATTCGGGTGAAAACTATCCAATCCCCACAGAAAAAGCCATAGCTGGCTACTGCACGACTGTGCCACTTGAAACAGCTAAGTGCTGGATTTCTGATAATGGTACCACAAGTTGGACAGCAATTGGCACTTCAACATCTTATCTTTATGATGCATGTATTAAAGTTTATGCCACGACACTTGTTACGGCTCCTCCTGTAGCAGATTTCTCGGCAGATGCAACAATCATAACTGCTGAAGAATCTGTTTATTTTACTGATTTATCAACTGGAGTGCCTACAAGTTGGAGTTGGGTTTTTGAAGGTGGTACTCCAGCAACATCGAATCTTACAAATCCAAGTGTAACATATAATACTCCTGGTACTTATGATGTTACACTTACTGTAACAAACGGTATGGGTTCGGACGAAATAACAAAAACAAACCACATAACAGTTACAAGTTACCCGATATCATGTTTGAATTATGATAATGATGAAGTTGACGATGATATTGTATATTATAAAGTTACCGGAGGATACTTATCAGGAGTAAACAGCAATTCTTTTCCTGAATTTGCAGAACACTATACAAATCACCAAAATTATCTTTTAACTGGAGCAAGTCTAGGTGTTATTCAAGCTGACGTATTATCGGCAGATGCAAAAATCACAATGAAGGTATGGAATACTGTTTCGGGAAAACCAGGCACTGTACTTTATAGCGAAGATTTTGACATTGCCGACTTTACCGCAGGCAGTTTAAATGACATCACATTTGCCACCCCAACGACAGTACCCGAAGATTTCTTTATCGGGTATCAGATATATTTTACAACGCCACAAGACACTTTTGCTGTTACTCAGGTTGAAGACAGGGGAACCTCATCGACTGTTACAAGTACTGCATTTGTAAAATATTCTGGAACATGGCGTGATGTTAACGTTTTATTCGGCGGATTAAACACTGCTTTTTCGATTTATCCAGAAATCTGTCCTTCAGTGGCAGATGCTGATTTTTCGGCTGATGTGGTAACTGGCTGTGGAACACTTAGCGTTCAATTCACAGACGAAAGCACAGGAAATGTCGACTCTTGGTTATGGGATTTTGGTGATGGATTTACTTCTACAGAACAAAATCCAGAACACATTTACAATACTGCCGGAACCTATACTGTAAGCCTTACAGCAACAAATTTCAGTGGCGACAATGTTGAAATTAAAACTGATTTAATTTCTGTAGGAGTGGTTCCAACAAATGTTTCTGTTAGCGGAGGCGGAACACAATGTGGTGGAACAATGCTATTAACGGCAACTGGCGGAACTGGTGGAACTATTTACTGGCAAAACACGACAAATAATGGAACAAGCACGGCAACAGTTTCATCATCACAAACAGTTTCTGCAAGCGGAACATACTATTTCCGAGCAAGGTCCGCTGATGGTTGCTGGGGAACACAAGGTTCGGCAGTTGTAACAATTAATACTGTCCCGACAAATGCAATAGTTAGTGGCGGAGGAACACAGTGCGGCGGAACAATGACTTTGACAGCAACTGGAGGAACTGGAGGGACAATGTATTGGCAAAACACTACAAGTGGAGGAACCAGCACATCAACAGCAAGTTCTTCTCAAGTTGTTTCAACAAGTGGTATTTATTACTTTAGAGCACAATCTGCAGCAGGATGCTGGGGAAATGAAGGTTCTGCAACAGTAACAATTCATCCTAGCATGACAATTAGCCTTAGCCATACTGATGAATCTGCTCCTGGGGCTAATGATGGAAGCATAACAGTTGATATTACTGGAGGAACACCTGATTATTACATATTTTGGTTTAGTGGAAATGATATTACGTCTTCTACAACTTATTTAATATCGGGGCTGACAGGAGGAAGTTACCCAATCACAGTTACTGACAATAATATGTGTAATGAAACCGCAAACGAAACTATTTATACAATATCACCACCGGTTGCCGAATTCGAGGCAGATCAAACTTTATTATGTGATGAATTTGCTGTAAACTTTAGTGATTTATCAGAATACAATCCAACAGGCTGGGAATGGACATTTGGTGACGGGCAAACTTCGACAGAACAAAATCCAACACATACTTATTTGACTACAGGTGTTTATTCTGTTTCTCTTGTTGCAACAAACGCTTATGGTGGCGATCAAATCTTTAAAACAGATTATATAACCATTAGCGAAAGCCCTGTTATTAACTATGAAACCATTCCTGCTATTAACGAATATCCTTATGGCGGTGAAATTCACGCAACTGTTTCTGGAGGTTCTGAGCCTTACACTATAGAATGGGGACATGACTCAGAGGAAACATCACTAGATTTGACAGGTCTTGAGGGGGGAGATTATTATCTAACTATTACAGAGGCAGCAGGATGTCAGTCTTCGGTGACAATAATTGTTGATATTATTATCTCTGTTGAAGATTATAGTGGCTCTGTCAAAATTTATCCAAACCCAGCTACTGATTATGTTATGGTTGACTTTGGTGCTGAAAATGCAAATAAACTTGAAATTGTAAACTTATTAGGTGAAATTTTATTCTCCGAATCTGTTTCCATGAATTCAGTTAACTTAGATGTGTCTGAGTTTAATCCCGGCTGTTACTTCATTAATATTGCTTTTAGTGATAAAACAATTACCCAAAAGCTTATTATAAGATAAAAGTCAAGCCTTAGATTAAACTATATTTATATGAAATTTAACACATAAGTAGGCTTATCATTACGTATGTACAATTTATTTAATAATTGCATACAAATGTTAAACAATTTGTATTTTTAGCGGTTATTTGGTTACTAAAAATACATATTAAGCTTGACTTTTATGAAGAGATTTTTTACTACAATTTCATTGTTAATTTTACTTTTCACTACAGTTTTTTCACAAGCCGTAGGACAATTAACTTTTAGCGTTCAAACCAGTAATGCTGGTGGTGGTTATTCTCCCAAGAACATTGTAGCAGTTTGGATTGAGACCAATTCTGGCACATTTGTAAAAACTTTGTATGCCTACACTGGTCAATGGAAAACTCATCTTAACACATGGCAGGCTTCGTCCAATTACAACACTACAGACGCTATTACAGGAGCAACCTACTCAAGTCATACAACCAGAAATTACACCTGGGATGGACAAAATATAAGTGGTGTTACAGTTGCTGATGGAACATACAAACTAAGAATTGAGTTAACCGACAAAAACGGAACAGGCAATTACACAACTTACAGCTTTGTTAAAAGCACTGCTCCTCAAACTCTTACTCCTGCAAATGTACCAAGTTTTTCGAACGTTACAATACATTGGACTCCTGACCTTTCTGATATTGCTCCCGAAAGTAGCGAAGAATTATTTGATGTTTTCCCAAATCCGACAAGTGGTGTAATAAATATCAATGGTAAAAACATTAAAAGTGTCGAAATACTTAACATAACCGGTCAGCTAATTGTTAAAGGAAAAATGACAACTGCTGATATTTCTGCACAACCCAATGGACTTTATTTTGTAAAAGTCACCGACGAAAACGGGTCTTATACAAGAAAGATAATGAAGCAGTAAGCATTACACGACCTTGTTTATCCAAGTTTTAGTAAAAGCAAAATAACAAATCGTTTAAAAATCTTTAAAAGATGCGGCTACGCAACTGCATAATTGCAGTTTTATTCTATGTAATAGATTCAAATTTTTGTATAAATTTGCCATGAGTTGATAAATGGGCACTTTAAAAACTCAATTTGTGCCGAGTTGTAGGTTTAAACTTGAATTTTGGCGAGATAGGACCATTTTGTACGAAATAGAAAGCAAGATTTATGCTTAAAATATCGAGAAAGAAACAAATAATTTTTATTTCATTGATACTACTGGCTTTAGCTATTTGTATCAAAAATGCCCTTGGCAATGGCGATTTTAAAGTTTTTTTAGAAGCGGCAAAATTAGTCAGATTCGATGAAAATCCTTATAACAAATGGCTTCATGTCGGTGGAAATGGCTACTGCTTGTACTTTTATAGCCCGCTTTGGGCAATGATTCTGATTCCATTTACTTATTTACCTAATTTTATTCCCAACCTAATTTGGTTATTTGCTAATGTGTTTTTTCTTTATCGCATTTGGACTCTTTTAAAAAACTATTTCAAGCTTGAGGATCTATCGTCAAAACAAATTCTCTTGATTCTATTACTAACTTTTTTAATGAGTTTCAGATTTATCCTCTATAATTTTGGAATGATCCAAATGACATTATTCTTACTATGGAGCATTTTGGAAAGTATTCGCTTATTTCGTGAAGACAAAGTGATTTTAGGAGGTGTGATTCTTGCCCTAGCAATCAACATTAAAATATTACCTATTGTAATCATTCCCTATTTAATCTACCGACGTAATTTTAAGGCTGTAGCCAGTGTTGCTCTTTTCAGTGTGATATTTCTATTAATTCCCGCCATTTTCCTAGGTTGGACAAAAAATGCATTTTTATTGTCCGAATGGTGGAGTGTAATTAATCCTAGCAATCCCGAACACTTAATAGAATCTGATTTAGGATCTCATAGCCTTGTAGCCTTAGTTCCTACTTTGCTTACAGATACTCAAGGCGAAATAGATATGGGCAGAAATATACTATCGCTAAGTAAGGAATCCGCAATTGGTATTTTGAATTTAATACGAGTATTTCTTGTACTTTTGACAATTTATTTCCTTAAATGGCCTCCTTTTAAAAAAATCGAATCTAAATTATTTCAGATACAAGAATTGTCCTATATCATTTTGATAGTCCCATTAATATTTCCTCATATGCAGAAATATTCTTTTGTTCTTGCAATTCCAGTAATGTTTTATCTATCTCATTTTGTAGTTGTTAATTCGAGGTTTAGAAATAAAACAATGAAAGGATTAAGGTGGTTTTCAATTGTGATTTTAATGGGATTGTCTTTTACTTTAATGACTCTCAGTACTGATGGAATAATTGGAAGGCACTTAAATGAAATTACACAACATTTCAAGACTATAACATGGGGCGCATTACTCTTAATCATAGCACTAATACTTGCATCGCCCAAAATCACAATAAAAGCGAGTAAATTCCCGTTAGCACCAAATAAAATAACAGAGGACGAAAAGTGATTACTGGTTACCTTCTAAAATCGAATTTATGAAAAAAATAATATTGGCAGTAATAGCTTCAATGTGTTTTTCATTCTTGTATTCACAAGAAAACAACAATAATATTTCTTTCAAGATTCTAACTGGTGCCAAGTACACCCCATTTGACTATATAGGCGGCGGTATTTTAGGATTCTCTATAACTAAAAACAATTTTGGTTTTTGTTTTCGAAATGACTTTAGCTTATCAATAGTAAAAGACAATACATCTCGTTACTTTGGTATCAAAGAATACAGAACTTACAAATATTTCGATTTTCAATATTACTTTCATGCAAAAATGGCCGCCTCATTAGGATATGGGTGGATTTCTAACAAAGATGAAATTCACATATTTCATCATGACTATGGATATTCAGTAATTTCCCTCGGAATAAATTATTTAATTTCCGAAAGAATAATTTTAGAATTGCGAGGAGAAATCCCATTTGTAGATTTACATTCTCCTGTTGATCAGAACGTAGCCTTTCCAGCATCTATAGCGATGATTTACACGTTGAAATAAATCGTAATGTAACCAAGAAGAATCACTAAACGCTTCCTATTTTACCACAATATTTACAATCTTTTTGGGGACTATAATGATTTTAACGATTTGTTTTCCCTCGGTCCATTTTTCGGTATTTTCGTTTGCAAGAACTGCTGCTTCGATTTGCTTCGAGTCCAAATCAAGCGGAAGGTCGAGCATAAATCTGGTTTTACCGTTAAACGAAACAGGATAGCTAAAACTGCTTTCGGCAATGTATTCTTCGTTAAAAACAGGCCATTGGGTTTTTGTAATGCTTTCTTTGTGTCCGAGTAATGACCACAATTCTTCGGCAATGTGAGGTGCATACGGCGAAATCAGCACGCAAAGTGGTTCCAGAACCTGACGTTTATTACATTTGCCCAATTCGTTAACACAAATCATCATGCTGCTGACCCCGGTATTAAAAGAAAATCTTTCAATATCATAAGTAATTTTCTTGATGGTGTTGTGTATGATTTTGAGTTCGGCAGCATTTGCTTTTTCCTGAGTCACACTAAAATCGTTTGTCTCATTGTGGTAAAGCCTCCAGAATTTCTTGATAAAGCGATAAACACCTTCGATTCCGTTAGTATCCCAAGGTTTTGCCTGCTCTATCGGTCCAAGAAACATTTCATACATTCTGAGTGTGTCGGCTCCGTATTTTTCGACCAAATCATCAGGATTTTGAACGTTGTAAAATGTTTTTGACATTTTTTCGACCTCCCAACCGCAATGATACTTGCCATCGCTTTCGGTAATAAACTCAGCATTGGCAAATTCTGGCTGCCATTTTCTGAATTTATCCATATCAAGAATATCGTTATCTACAATGTTGATATCGACATGAAGTTTTTGAACATCGTACTGATTTTGCAAATTATACGACACAAACTTATTTGTTCCTGCAATTCTATAAACAAAATTTGATCTTCCTTGAATCATTCCCTGATTAATCATTTTCTGGAAAGGCTCATCTTTTACAGTTAGTCCAAGGTCAAATAAAAATTTATTCCAGAATCTCGAATATACAAGGTGACCAGTTGCATGCTCGCGACCGCCAATGTACAAATCAACATTTTGCCAATAAGCAACTGCCTGATCCGAAACTAACTCCCAATCATTATGTGGATCCATGTAGCGAAGATAATATGCAGAAGATCCGGCAAAACCTGGCATTGTAGATGTCTCCAATCTGTATCCGTCGAACGTTTTCCAGTTTTTTGCACGTGCAAGAGGTGGTTCGCCTGATTCGGTAGGCAGATATTTATCTACTTCTGGAAGTTCCAGCGGCAACTCCTCGATGCTCATTGCATAAGGCACATCGTCTTTATAATAAATTGGGAATGGCTCTCCCCAGTATCGCTGACGACTAAAAATGGCATCACGCAGGCGAAAGTTTATTTTTCGTTCACCCAAGCCAAGTTCGACAAGTTTGTTGTTTACTTCAGAAATTGCATTTTTTACCTCCAATCCGTCTATGAAACCCGAATTAATCATAATTCCATCTTTAGAATCATATGATTCTTCCCATTTTTCGGTCGGAATAGTAGTTTCGCCAGCTTTTTTCACAACCTGAATTATAGGCAGATTAAAATGACGTGCAAATGCAAAGTCGCGACTATCATGTGCGGGAACAGCCATTATTGCTCCCGTTCCATAACCGATAAGAACGTAATCAGCAATATAAATCGGAATTTCCTTTTTTGTAAATGGATTTATTGCATAAGAACCGGTGAATTGACCACTGACCTTTTTCTCAGCCATGCGCTCAATATCCGAACGGTTTTTTGCCCAGTTAACATATTCCTCGACTTTAGTTTTGGTTTTTTCGTCAGCAAGTTTAAAAACAAGTTCGTGTTCGGGAGCAATTACCATAAAACTTGCTCCGAAAATTGTATCAGGACGTGTAGTAAAAACTTCTATTTTCTCAGAACTTCCCTTAATGTCAAACATCACCCTTGCTCCTTCGCTCCTACCTATCCAGTTTGACTGAATGTCTTTTACCGGCTCGGGCCAGTCCAAGTTATCAAGTCCGTCTAACAATCGCTGTGCATAAGCTGTTATTCTCAAAGACCATTGTTTCATTTTCTTTCTTTCGACAGGATAACCTCCGCGAACAGAAAATCCGTCAACGACCTCATCGTTTGCGAGAACAGTACCTAATTTTGCGCACCAGTTAACAGCAGTATCAGATAAGAACATTAATCTGTAGCACATTAAAATATCAAGTTGCTCTTTTTCAGTCATAGAATTCCACTGTTCGGCAGAAAACTCCTCGTGTTCGCTATGAACAGCATTAACTCCCGCAGATCCGTTAAGTTCAAAACTATGTATCAAAGTTTTAATTGGATTTGCCCTATCAATATCTTTGTCGTAATAATGCTTAAACAACTGAATAACAGTCCACTGTGTCCATTTGTAATATTTTGGGTCACTGGTTCTTACTTCTCGACTCCAATCAAATGAAAATCCAATATTGTCAAGTTGTTCTCGATATCTTTTAATATTTATTTCAGTTGTAATTGACGGGTGTGTTCCTGTCTGTATGGCATATTGCTCGGCAGGCAATCCAAAAGCATCGTAGCCCATTGGATGCAGAACATTAAAACCTTTGTGTGTTTTATACCTTGCATAAATATCAGAGGCAATGTACCCAAATGGGTGACCAACGTGCAAACCCGCTCCTGATGGATAAGGAAACATGTCAAGCACATAATATTTAGGCTTGGATTTGTCATTCTCAACTCTATAAGTTTGATTAACAGTCCAGAATTTCTGCCATTTTTTCTCTATTTCTCTGAAATTATATTCCATTTCACTCTGATTTAGAATGCGAAAATAGGAAAAAATTGCGTGTCCGCAAAAAAGCTCAAAACACTTGCTATGGGAGTCGCCTTTTTTCTCTGTTTTTGAATAACTCAAAATGAGACTAATCAATGTTTTTGTCAAGGTTTTTGCTCCCACTTCGACGAAAACTCAGTGTCCGGCAAAAACATCACCAAAAACGAAATCTTTACTAACTATCATTTCTATTGAGGTTTCAACGAGAATAAGGTTCAAATATAAATCCAAGAAAACCTTATTCTTTTCTATACCTAAATAGAAATTATTGATTACGTTATGGTTTGACCTTATTAGCTTATTAATTGTGATTGTAAAAAATTAATGAAAATTTAGTTTTAATAAATTATATTTATGGAAAATTTTTCTCAAAAGTATCTTTGACCCGGAAACTGAAAATTAAATTAAAATTATACAACTATGAAAAGAATTATTTTGTGCGTTTTAGTTCTAAGTTTAGGAATTAACGCAATGATGGCTGGTGGCGGAGTTACGGTAAAATCAAAAGTTTCGAATGTAACGGTTTTTCCGGGATCGGCACAAGTAACCCGAACGGCAAGTTTTAATGCAGGCAGTGGAGTTAGCGAAATTGTCTTCGAAAACGTGTCAGTGTATTTAAATACATCAAGCATTCAGGCAAAAGGAAAAGGAAGTTTTACCATTCTCGATGTAAAATTCAATTACAAACAACCCGAAATTGTTTTAACAACCGAAAGTAATGAACTTCCGCCTAAAATTATAAGAGAAATTGCTTTACTGGAAGATTCTCTGGTGTATCTAAATTTTGATCTGTCAGAAATTACTGCAAAAATTGACGCCTACAATCTCGAAAAAACCATTCTCATGAATAATCAGTTGATAAAAGGCAATGGTGGAGATACAATTACAGAATTAAAAGCGACAATGGATTATTTCAGATTAAAGATTACAGATATCAACACCCAGGTTCAGAATCTTCGCAAAGAAGAATTCAAAATGAGGAAGCAGTTAAACAGAATGGAATTGCGACTAAATGAACTTCAAGCTTATAATCAGCAGCAAAACCCCAATCTTATCCCCAAAGCTCCAATTCCTCAGATCGTCGTAACAATTTCGGCAGATGTTGCTGTTGCCGGAACAATGGAAATAAGCTATATGGTAAGCAATGCTGGATGGACACCAAGCTACGATCTAAAAACTACCGGAATTGACCAACCTGTTCAACTTTCCTACAAAGCAGATGTTTGGCAAAATACTGGCGAAGATTGGGAAAATGCAAAACTCAGACTTTCTACGATTACTCCATCAGCAAACAATGTAAAACCTATTTTGCCAATAAATTATATTTATTATTACAATTATAACACTGTTACATCATACTCATCAGGTAGAGAAAAAAAGGACGCTCCGTCATCAGCTTTAGATTATGAAAGATCTGAATCAACAGCGGGTAGCCCAGTAATCGACGCAGACTATGCATATAATTACACCCAGGCGGTTCAGACTATGACGAATGTTGAGTTCGACATCAAACTTACCTACACAATTCCATCGGATGGTGAAATTCATATTTTACCTATTCAAAACGAAACTATTCCGACAACTTATGTTTACCATATTGTTCCAAAACTCGAATCTCAAGCATTCTTAATTGCAAAACTTACAGATTGGCAAAAACTCGATTTACTTCCAGGAAAAGCAAATATTTATTTCGACGGAACTTTTGTTGGCGAAACACAAATAAATCCATCTACACTCGACGACACACTTGATCTTGCATTGGGTAGAGACCGCAGCCTCCAGATTCAAAGAAAGCAACTTAAGAACGAAACCGAAAACAAGCTTGTAGGATCGATGGTTGTAAAAACAATTTCTTACGAAATAACGGTTAAAAATACTAAAATGGTAAAAACCAACATCGTACTGCAGGATAATATTCCAGTAACCACAGACGAAACCATTAAAATAGTTATGGTAAATAATGGCAAGTCAAAATATTCGGAAACAACTGGACTAATGCAGTGGAATGAAAGTATTGCTGCTGGAGAAACAAAGAAATACACTTATACTTACACAATAGAATACGACAGCGCCAAACCTCTTAATATGAATTTTTAATTCAACATAATAGATCCGGCATTTTTAAATGCCGGATTTTTTTTAATCCATAAAATAATATTCTGACATTTAGGTTGTTATTTAAACAGTAAGACATTATAAAATCTTATATCTTTTTATAATTTTGTACAAAATACTTTGGCTATGAAAAATTTGATTCTGCTAATTATACCGATAACAATTTTATTTGTTGCTTGCAATAATCCCAAGTATAAGAATGTGCCTATATCGCACGGAAATCCAGGTGAACTGGTTATTGTAATGAGTAATGAAAGTTTTAAATCGGAGGCTGGAGACACCCTTCGTGCTATATTTCATGCCGACTGTCCTGGAGTTCCAATGGAAGAAAATATTATGGACATGTATCAAATTCCGTATAACGAATTTATTGAGCAAAATCTGTATCACAGAAATATAATTTTCCAAGAAATAAAACCCGATGCGCCAGAAGCAAAAATTACTATCATCAAAGACCGCTACGCACAAAAGCAGATTTTTGTAAACGTACTTGCTCCAAATCAAGCAGAATTCGTTAAGATCGTAAGTAAAAATCGGGCTAATCTCGTTAAACTATTTGTGGAAGCAGACAGGGATCGCTGGGTAAATCAGCTTTTACAACAAAACAACAAAACAATTTCGAAAAAAATTCTTGATAAATATTCAGTTTCGATTACAATTCCAACAAACTATATTTTAAGCGAATACCGCGATGAATTTGCATGGGTCTCAAACGAAACCAAGTATTACTCAATGAATATCCTAGTATACACTTGGCCCATTAGCGACACATCTTCGCTCGATAGGGAATATCTGATTGCTATGAGAAACTCTGTTTTAAAAGAAAACATTCCTGGCGAAAGAGAAGGCTCACACATGTCAACTGAAACTAAGTATGATTATCCATACTACGAACTGATAAGCCACAAAAATCAAGAAACAGGAATATTACGAGGATGCTGGAAAGTTCAGGGTGATTTTATGGGCGGTCCGTTTGTTAGCTATACAAAATTTGATAGACCTAGAAACCGCATGGTTTGTGTCGAAGGGTTTGTTTATTATCCAAATGAAGAAACACGAGATAAAATCAGACTTCTCGAGGGGCCACTGTTCACCTTTGACTTGGTAAAATAATTCCTGATAGACAATTTCGCTTTAAAATTATTGACAAAAAGCAAAAAATTAATACCTTTGTAAAAAACTAATATCATGAATCTTAACAAAGTAATGCTAATCGGAAGACTAGGTAAAAAACCCGAGGTCAACTATATAAAACCAGATTTACCATTTGCAAGGTTTTCGCTAGCTACAAGCGAATCGTACAAAAACAAAGATGGCGAAAAGGTTGAAACTACAGAGTGGCATAATATTGTTTCATGGAGAAACAATGCAAAATTTGCTGAGAGTTTTCTTGATAAAGGTATGCTAGTTTATATTGAAGGAAAACTTCAGACCAGAAAATGGGATGCTCAAGACGGCAGTACAAAATACACTACTGAGATTGTTACAGACCAAATAAAGATACTTGAACGCAAAGCTGGTGCTCAGGATGAATATGTCCCAAAACCAAAAGCAACAACCAGTGTTGATGCAACAAAAACCGAAAGTGCTCCTATTCCTGCAGATGATGTTTTTGGGGATATTCCCGAAAACCTCAAATCTGATATTGATGACGATTTACCATTTTAACCTAAACTGATTACCTTGGACCCTGATCCTCTCAGATACGGATTTTTATTACTGACAATTGCTCCAGAATCTATAAATTCTGTGGTTGTCGGGTTTATTGCAACAGGAATTTTGCTTTTCTGCTCCGGAATGATTTCTGCTAGCGAAGTGGGATTTTTTAGTTTGTCTCCAAAAGAAAAGAACAAGCTAAAGCATTCAAAATCTGGATCTGCAAAAATGATTTTAAATCTACTAAAAAATCCAAATTTGCTTCTTGCAACAATCTTAGTCGCAAACAATTTTGTGAATGTTGCAATTGTTATTATTTCAACATTTTTGTCAGTATTTCTTTTTTCGGGAATCGAAAATCAAATTGTTTATATCCTCATTCAAACTGTTGGAGTAACATTTCTGATATTATTGTTCGGAGAAATGATGCCAAAGATAATAGCTGGCAAATTCCCCATAAAGACTGCCAAGATGATGGCTTATCCATTGTTTATTTCTTCAAAACTCTTCTATCCATTAAGTTTTGTTCTGATAAAATCAACCAGTATCGTAAATCGTAGACTCGAGAAAAAACATAAAGCAAATATCAGCATCGAAGAGCTTTCTCATGTTATTGAACTTGCTTCTGACGATCTTAAAGAAGACAAAGACATGCTGGAAGGAATAGTAAATTCTGCCAATCTTGAAGTAAAGGAAATTATGATTTCGCGTATTGATGTTTTTGCAATCGAGTATAATACCAATTACACAAAGGTTCTAGGACAAATCGTAGAATCTGGATTTTCGCGAATTCCAGTTTTTGTTGACAATCTTGATAATATCAAAGGCGTTCTTTACATAAAAGATGTCCTTCCGTACATTTACCTTCAGAACAAAGAAGATTTTAAATGGCAAAAATTAATCAGACCACATTTTATCGTCCCAGAAAACAAAAAGATTAACGATTTGATGACTGATTTCCAGACAAAAAAACTTCATATGGCTATTGTTGTTGATGAATATGGTGGCGTTAGTGGATTAGTAACTCTGGAAGATATTCTCGAAGAATTTGTAGGTGAGATAAATGACGAATCTGATGATAATGTAAACAATTTCATAAAAATTGATGAGCACAATTACGAATTTGATGCAAAAATAAGCATTGTCGATTTTTGTAAAATTACAGACACTGATTACTCTCGTTTTCAAGAACTTAAAGGAGAATCTGACAGCCTAGCTGGACTCGTTCTGGAAGTCCATGGCGAAATTCCTACAAAAAACACAGTAATTGAAATTGGCGGATTTGTTTTCACCGTCACTGCGGCAGACGATAGACGCATAAAAAAACTTAAAGTAAAAATTCAGAATGAAAAATAAACTCATCTTATTATTTTTGGTTGCGGGGTTACTTTCATTAGTATCATGTAACAATGACAAGCCTATTCCAAAACCACGTGGATATTTTAGAATTGACTTCCCTGAAAAACAATACAAGACTTACAATGATGATTGTCCTTTTGTTTTTGAACTTCCGGTTTACTCATTTATAATTAAAGAACAAGAAGAATATTGCTGGATGGACTTATATTTCCCATTGAATCAGGCTACTGTTTATATGACTTATAAACCTATTAATAACAATCTTAATGCTCATATAGAAGATTCTAGAGAGTTCGCCTACAAACATGTTGTAAAAGCGGACGCAATAGAAGAAGTTGTTTTTGCAAACGACACAATAAAGGTTTATGGCATGCTGTATAACCTCAAAGGTAACACCGCCTCATCGGTTCAGTTTTACCTAACAGACAGTGCAAATCACTTTATTCGTGGATCGTTATACTTCAACGTTGCGCCTAATAAGGATTCTCTTGCTCCAGTAATAGATTTTATCAGAGAGGATATCGTTCACCTTATGGAAACTTTCCGCTGGAAATAAGAATATGATTTTACTTGAAAACTTCTCTATTAAGCCTTCAATTTCGGGAATCTGCAAAATTTCTAACGACATCGACTTCCTATATTCATTTTGTGATTTGTCAGATGTAGACAACATGATTATAAGTCACTCCGCATCATTACACCGAAGACTAGAAATTCTAAACGTTAGAGCTCTTATTAAAGAACTCGGACTGAACTTAAAAATAACGTATAAAAATCGTAAGCCTATTTGTGACAATGGCTATATCAGCATTTCTCATTCCGATTCTTTAGCCGCGGTGATTTGGAATCCTGAAACAGAATATGCAGTAGATATTGAAGAAATCAGCCCTAGAATGACGAGAATTGCATATCGTGCTTTTTCGGAAAAAGAGTTAGCTTTTGCAAATAATGACATTCGATTACTTACAATTTTATGGAATTGCAAGGAGTGTGTCTACAAAATTGCTGGAAACAAAGCTGTGGAATTTCGTGAACAAATAAATGTTTTACCATTTCGTGAAGGAGAAAAAATCTATTGCGAACTAACCGAAAACAACAAAATAAGTACTTTTGAATTTGAATCTGGACTGATTTCAAATCATAGTTATGTTTGGGGTAAACAGATTAAATAATAAAAATGATACTTAACGGCAACATATACAAACAAATGTCCTCGAAATCTCAATCAGGTAAAACGCAATTTGCAGTGCTGATTGATCCGGACAAAGTGGATGACAAATCGCTTGTTGCAAGGGTAAAACTTATCGAAAAGAGTAAAGCTGATTATATTTTTACAGGTGGTAGTCTACTTCTCTCAAATCTTGATAATTGTGTAAAAATTATTAAAGAAAACACCTATAAGCCAGTGATTTTATTTCCAGGACATCACAGCCATATATCAGAAAAAGCGGATGCAATTCTGTTACTTTCTCTTATTTCGGGACGAAATCCAGAATACCTTATTGGGAATCATATTATTGCAGCTCCGTTGCTGTATCAGACAAATCTTGAAATAATCAGTACTGCTTATATTCTGATCGACGGTGGGAATGTAAGTTCTGTGCAATATGTAAGCAACACTGTCCCCATTCCAGCAAATAAAACAGATATTGCTGTTGCGACAGCAATTGCAGGTGAACTCATAGGGAACAAACTAGTATATCTCGAAGCTGGCAGTGGTGCTAAAAATACAGTTTCTGATGAAATGATATCTGCTGTTAAAAGTAAAATTTCTTGTCCGTTAATCGTTGGTGGCGGAATAAAAAATATTGATGTCGCAAAAACAAAATTTTCTGCAGGTGCAAACATTGTCGTTATTGGAAATGCAATTGAGACATGCCCTGAACTGATTGAAATGCTTTAAAACTAAGCTCATTTTTTTATACAACAGCAAAGGCCTTCTAAAACAGAAAGCATTCGTCAAAAAATTCTGGACACAACGATAATTCCCGCCAACAGGATAGACACCGCATTCCACGAAAGTAACCTAAATGATACAGTAATTCTCACCCATGAGAAGCTAAAAATCAAGCTCCATTGCATCCACGACACTGTTTATTTTGAAGCTGCGAGAGGAGCGGATACTTTGGTGATTAAAAGTGTGGTGCCGGTGGAAAAAATAGTCTTTCAACAAAATTCGCAATTTTCGATTGACAAGATTTGGGCTGAAAACAAGTATTATATTCTGTTTTCAGTTTTTTGTTTAGCTGTGATGTTGGGAGTTGTTGTGAAGATTAACAGGTAGAATTCATAAACATACTTTTAAAAGATATTATTAATTAATTAATTAGTATTGTAATTTAATAGAATAAATATTAAATATTATTTGGTTTTAAAAATTTCTTAGCTAAATTTACATCAATAAAATTTGTTGAATCACGTCATATTGAGTAGGTAAGATTTGTTTGATAATACAAGTGTTGAATATAATTGTGATTTAAAAATTCATTGTAATTAGTTAGTTTAACAAAGTAAATTTAAGTTATGAAATCAAAAATCTTTTTTCTTGCGTTTTTAATTAGTATTTTGTATAGTACTAATATTTTGGCTCAAGGGAGCAAGTTAATAGAATCTCAATTTGGAAAATCAGTAGTTTTAGGGAATCCAATTATTGCAGAGCACATTGATAGTACAGACTTATATCAGTTCGTATTTTTTACGGATGATTCTTTAGTAAACAGAATAATTACAAATAGTACAGAATATTTGTATTATCAGCATTATTCTGGTTTACCGGAGTATCTTCCAATGAAAGTTTGTGTAAGAACCAAACGCGGAAACTCTTGGAGTAATTTCGGAGATACCTGTATTCTCACATTAACTTCGGATTGTAGTTTTATGAAAGAATTCCGTGAAAATATTACTAGTCCTGAGGCAATGGCAAAATTGCTACAAGATGCTCAGGATCTTCAGGATTTAGCTAATACAATAAATTTAGATAGTGTAAATGAAAAGGTTATTCCTGTTGTATTTCATGTTATTGTGCCAACAACTTTTGTCGGTGACCCACGCGATTATTTACCACCTGCCAAAATTAATGAAGCAATTCAAATTCTAAATGAAGTTTATGCAGGTTTACGTTCCGACCAATCAACTGCTGCCAATTGCAAAATAAGATTTTGCCCAGCAATGAATTATCATATTAATGGTTCAACCATGCAATCTTTAGCCTGCACGGATCAAGGCGTAACTTATTATGGGATTACCTATAATGTTTTTTCTGGAACCGATGTTAACATACCAACAGGTTTAATTCCTTATGTGTTTTCTGATGAATTAGAAGAAGATTTTGTTATCCCTTACCAGACTTATTTTCCGGTTGGCCAATACTTGAGCTTTTTTGTTTTTGATTCCTTTAGTAGCTCCACTAATTCTGATGGATATGCAAGCTGTGTTTCATTTCCAAGTTCTTTAAGTTATGCTGTTCTTAGAAGAGAAATAATAGGAACAAATTCTACAATAACTAGATTTGAAGGATATACAACTGTTCATGAATCGGGACACTATTTCGGATTAGACCACACTTGGGGTGGTATGTATAGCACAGATTTATGTAATGAAGGGGATTTAATAGATGACACTCCTCCTCATAATGCTCAGAACTTATCTTGTGATGAATCTTCTAATACTTGTACAGCAGACACTTTTAATGATCCCGTTCATAACATTATGAATTACACAAATGACGGATGCCGCAATCATTTTACAAAAAATCAGGCGGAATGGATGCATGCAGTAATTCAAACATATTACACAGCTTTACCATATACAAATCCTACGGCAGAAGGTTATGATATTTATTGCGATATAATTCCGTGTATTGAAGGAGCAAGCATTGAAGGTCCAGCTGAAAACATCAAGTGCCCTGGAGTAGATACTGTAGAAGTATTTGTTAATACCGCAACTGATTTTAGCATTTCGGTTTATAACTATACTACAAGCACACTATACGAGATCGATCCAGCAGATATTTCGCAATGTGGAGCAAATTACTGCTTTAGTTTCAATTTTGCAACTCCTGGAACCTATAGTGTATTATTAAATCTTGAAGCTTCTTCAACATATTCAACAACAGTTGAGCGAGAATATACAATTCTTGATTGTGATACAATAACCGATTATCTTGACAGAGCGCATTGGCATTTTGACCATTTGGCTAACCTCGATTTTAGCACTGGAATAGGACAGCTCGGACAAACTGCAATAAGCGCAGTTCCTGCCGAAGTGTCGGTTTGCAGTCAATCTGGAGAATTGCTATTTTATACAAACGGACACGACATTTGGAATAGAAATCATGTTCTGCAAACTGCTTTTCTCGAAGGAAATATGTCTGCATCAAAAGGAATGATAGCACTTTATTTTGGCGAAAGTGCTGGAACCTCAACATATATGATGGTTTATCTTGATAATGATATGCGTCTGCGTTATCGCTATGTGTATGTTGATTCTTCTTTTAATATTACGTTAAGCCCGTCACAAATTTATCTTATTGACCAAACCGATCTAGTAAATAACGAAATTAATGACCAAGTAGATCTTTTAGCGATGGGAGTTTCAGCAACACCAATAGCAGACGGTAGCGGTTATTGGTTATTAAGTTCTTTAAAGATATCAGGATTGGACAAATATTACCCTGTGTCAATTAAAATTGATTTTGCATTAACAAGCGTTGGTGATACAATAAAATTGTGTGTTTTTAAGATGATTGAACCTGAAAATGATCTTTCAAACGAACCATTTGAAACCACAATAAAAATGTCACCAAATGCAAAATATGTTGTGTATTGTCCGCCTTATGGGATGAATGAGTTCTTTGTTTTTAATGCTCAAACAGGTCTCTTTAATGATCAGGTTGATTGTGATATTATTAATTATTTCAACAAATTTTCTGAGGTCGCATTCAGCAAAGATTCCAGATATATGTATATGACAGAAACTGTTGATGCGCCAGATCTTGGTCCGTTAGGTATGTACTACAGGATAAAACAAGTTGACCTTGAAGATATTGATATATGCGATTGCAAACTTTATGGAAAAACTGTTTTTGAAGCCAATACTCAGGACGATTTAAGCTATCATTCATCAATTTTATATTTGCAGGAAGGTCCCGATGACAGAATTTATTTTTCAAGAACATCAGAAGTAGATGCAAATGCAAAATATATGGGGATTATTTTGAATCCAGAAAATGCTGGAACTATTAATCCGAGCGACAATGAGTGTAACACTTTCGGGGAATTTATTCATTATCCAACTAACGAGTGGATACGAAATGATTTTTACCTCCCCAATTTTGTGGATGCAAAACCAGATAGTTGCGATATAGATTTTGTAGTATGTTCTGCGGACTGCGATGAACTTAGTGTATTAAATCTTAGTCATGGAGACGATACCACCTTTATCTGGAATTTCTTTAATGGCACGCAAAATTATTCATATATTGGTTATGTACCACAGCAAATAGACACTTTACCATTTTCAAATACATGGACAATCAGTTTGTCAAAAAATGGATGTTTAGATACTGTTGTTCAGTCTGTTTCATTAGATGGTGTTTCAGCAGATATTACTGGAAATGACACAATTTGTAACGATGGCCAAGTTTACTCATATTTGTGCGGAACCAGTATAAATACAGTTATATGGTATATTAATGGCAATGCGTCAACCAATACAAATACTGAATATTTGTTAACCGGAAATGACTATAGTGCGTTTGTCGGCAATACAATAAGTATTGTAGCACACGTTACAAATCAGTTTGGATGCCAATCTTGGGATACTTTAAATGTATTTGTAACAGGATTTGATTATGATATAATCAGCAGTTTGGATTGCTCTCATGCGGTTTCGGGTCAGGTTCAAATCAATATTTATGGAGAAACTGGAACTGACTATTTTGCTACAATTGACGGCTATAATTACCCAGTGACAATTGAGGAAAATTCACCTTACACAGGATTGTATCCGGGCTTACACAATTACACAGTCAGTGATGAATATTGTAATTATACGGGCGATTTTATAACAGTTGAAAATCTTTTGGTTGATAGTGTTGTAGTTTCAAGTTTTTGCCCTGCAGATTCTTCAGTGGTAACAGTATACTTTGATGGAGGCAGTTCTCCATATATAGTTACATATAATTCGGTTACAGACACAATTACTGAAAATATTATTACAATTTTAGGACTATCCTTAGGAAATTTCAGTTTTTCAGTTATAGACAATTTTGGTTGTGAATTGGATACTACTTTAATAATGGAGTCAAATTTTCCTGAAGTAAATATTTATACTAGTGGAGTAGGATTTTGCCCTGTTGACAGCAGCGGTTTAGTAATTGCAGTTGCTTACGGCGGAACCCCATCGTATTATTATGAATGGGGAGAAAATGATAATCCAATTCCATCAATGGGTAATGGGAATTTGGTTACAGACTTTTCATCATTGACTAGCACATTATATGTAACAGTTACAGATGAAAACGATTGCATTGCAATTGATAGCCTTCCATTAACATGCGATGGGATTTACTTTGACACTATTGTTAATCCAATAACATGTTTATCAAGTAATAACGGAGGCGTAGAAATTTTCAATGTTAATACAGATTTAAATATTTATCCTGTATTTTTTGAAAACACAACAACCGACGAAACATTGGTTTGGAATGGAGATCCTGCCGAGGTACTGAGCTTTGAGAATTTGGGAACAGGTACATTCACAATTAACTATTGGAATTCTTTAAGTCTTGTGAATTCTTTCACATTTACAATTGAGCAGGCATGGAGTACCGTATTGTCCGGTACGATCACTGGAACAAACAATAATTACACTGGAATGGTAATAGCCACAGACCAGATTACAGTTGCCCAAAATGCGGCATTGACTTTTGATAATTGCACCGTTTATACAGCATATCATACTTATACCAATATATTGGAAACTGAGTGGATTGTAAATAAAGCGGCGAAAATAGGCATAAAAAATACAACCATTCAAGCTGGCTGTCCTCAGAAATGGAAAGGAATTACCGTTAAAGGTCAGAATGGCATTGTTCAAACTTTGCTTGCTAATGGTTTTTATCAGAATCATGGTTATGTTATTGTTTCAGACAATTCTGTAATCAGTGATGCACAAAGAGCCATACATTTGCAAATGGGCGGGGTAATCAATGCAAAAAATTCAATTTTCATAAATAATGAATATTCAATGTATTTTGACACTTATTATAATTATTTCCCTCCCTATCAGACAAATAAATCGACAATTTTAGATAATGTCTTCGTAATTGATTCATTATTGTACACTATTGCAGGTACAGGTACAGATATTTATCAGAACACACAAATATACATTGATGGAAGTAGAGGAGGTATAAATCTTTTCGGCAACACTTTTAAGATTTTACCAACATACATTAACCCATCAAACAGAGGAACAGCTATTGCAATAAACAGTAGCAAATCTTCGATTAAGCCATCTGTAGATAGTCTCAGTGTTATAAACGGTTTTAATTATGGCGTAAAAGCTCAATCTGCAACAACCTCAACATATCAAGTATCTGTATTGGAGACAGAATTTAACCATAATGTAAATTCCATGTATTTTAAGAACTATTTAGCCCCAGTGACAGAATATAATAATATTAATGAGAAAGTTATTTATACAGGACCACCAACAATTTTATCGGCTCCAGTTGGACTTTACCTCGAAGCTTGCGACCAATACTCAGTGAAACTTAATACTTTCAAAAATGGCCAATATGGCGCTTATATCCGCAACTCAGGCGAAAACTACAACCTGCTATACAAAAACGATTTCGACAGTGTGACGTATCCAGCTAACGCGAATTTGAGAAATAGTGACTTTGTTCCGGGAATAAATATCGGTGAAACTGGCCTCGAGATGAAGTGCAACTATTTCAATCATTTTGGATTTGCAATTTCAGTAACAGGGAATATGCAACAAAGTCAGGGGGCTGACGGAGGAACTTCCTCGCTTGCAGGTAACAGGTTTGATATTTCGACATCAACTCATCTTGAAAGAGAATTTATCGTTAGTACTACTGACCCGACTTTAGCCATTGATCATTATGATTATTTTCACCATTTAACACCAATTTGTATTCCTGATCTAAGAACAACAAATAAAGTAACTTTAGAGCCAAAGCCATACTATTTTGTTGAGAATGATGCATGTCCCGATAACCCTCTTGGAGGAAAATCCATAACCAAGTCGGGAGAGTCAGATATATTTGAGATTTATACAATGTTCGATGATAGTATTTCTTTGCAAATCTCCGACAAAGTAACTGAACTGCAACAAATGATTGATAATGGGAATACGTTGCTTTTACAAGCGATTGCTATGACTATGACAGATGAGAATTATCTGGAGGCAATTGAGGAGTTGGATTTAAATGGTATGATTAGTGACGAGGTAATAATAAATGTTATGCAGAACTCGACAGCTCCAAAAGTTGCAAAAATAATGGCTCTAATTGAAAATTCTCCGTTGCCAAAGGAAGGGAAAGATAATATTGATAAAATGACTGATGTTGATGTGGAACTGCGTGATTTATTACAGCAATATCAACAGGGAAGAAATACAAGAGAAGAAAAGGAAGCAGAAATCAATAAGCTTTATAGTGATAAACAAAAAAACATATCTGATCTGATTAAATATGTGGCTTTTGAGGAGGATAGCAATCTTAATTCGAGACTAATTGATTTCCTGGGATCTCAGAACTCAATAAATGCAAATAAAATTGGGCTGCGCTTTGCAGTTACAAATCAAAACTATCATAAGGCCGACGAAATTTTGGCTAGTATTTGGTCAATGTCGCAGACATTGGATATAGATACTAAATCTAAAAACGAAGACTATGTCAATTTGCAACTCATTGCATTAAATATTGAAAGAAACTACGAGTCACTAGACAGTATTGTTTTAGCAAATGCTGAATTTTTGTTCGAAATCGCAAACGATACAATGAGAGTTGAATGTGCACAGGCACAAACACTTCTTGAGCAAGCAGGATTGGCTCTATATCCGCCAGTGGTATATCCTCCAAGTGTAAATGACAACAAATTTATATTGTTTGAGAATACGCGGATCAATAACAATACGATTAAGGACTACCTCAAAATTTATCCGAATCCTGTAACAGATAATCTCTTTATCGAATTTGCAATTTTTAATTATGTGGAAGATAATACATACAGGATAGAAGTTCTTGACATATATGGAAAAATGATTAAATCGGTAAAAATAGACCAAGCAATGGGACTATATTCAATAAATGTTCGTAACTTAGCACCAGGCAATTATTTATTGAAACTCAATAATAAAGTTATTAAATTTAATAAAATGTAAGTAAATGAAATGTTTTTTAATCATAATATTTTTAATAACTTTCATGAGCATAAAAACTTATACTCAGGAAAGATTTAATAGTATTTATTACGATCCAGATGCTAATATTTCAAATACCGTAATTGCTGTTCCTGACGGATATGTCGTTTTAACGGGAACCGCTGTTGGTGGCGAAAGAGGAATTGGTTTCTCAAAAATTAGTCTGTCTGGGGATATAACCATACAAAAGGATTTTAGATTTGATGGGCTCGACACTTTTGAAGGGGAGGACAATTGTTTAAAGTACGATAATGTAAGTGGAAATTATTATTTATGTGGAACTGCGGAAGATGAAATATATACTGAATATCCATTTCTAATACTACTCAATGGGAACCTTGATACTATACGGACCTACATGCTTAATATTGATTCTGTTTACGGCGCTTATAATGTAATAAAGCAGAATGACAGCATATATGCAATTATTACTCAAAATGCTTTTCAATCCGATATTGCGATGGGATTGATTTTGATTAATATAAATAATACCGATAATCTAATTAAACTCAATTACAATGTTGAAGATGTGATTTCAACAGAAGCTGGTTCAATTGTTGCCAGAACTTATGATAATTTTCTATTACTTGGCGGCTTTACTTTCGGTTTTAGCACTTCTACTTACAAACAAGACTGGTATTTGATAAAAACAGATAGTGTAGGCAATGTAGTATGGGAAAGATATTATGGTAATCCCAATGAGAACGATGGTCGAATTATGGCATTGTTTGAGTCAAATGATTCAACCTACATCGCTGCTGGTGGTCAGGCTATTTGCAACTGGAGCATGAACCCGATTTCGGAAGCAGCCTTGCGCAAAATTGACACTGCAGGAAATTTAATTTGGGAGAAGTTTTATAGAAGGTATGATTTTGATAACGATGCAAGCTTATTGCGTTATAGTAATATGTATGTTTCAGATATAATCGAACTTGATGACAGAAGTTTAGCTGCTACATTAAATTATAAAAGAGCCGATGGCGATGGCGGTGCGTATAGGTTTAGGTTATTTAAATTTGATTCCGAAGGAAACATTCTATTTAGTCGCACGATGAGTAATACAGGCATTGAATTTGTTCAAAGTTTATATAGTTCCTCCATAAAGTCGACTGCAGACAATGGATTTATTATAAACGGATATGGTGACTATACTTGGGATTTCGATCCTCCTCAACAATTCTTTCTTATAAAAACCGATTCATTGGGTTGCGAAGGCGAACTATATCCTGCGCCACCAGCCGAGAATGTAGAGTGTCCCGATTTTCCCGATACAATGTATTGTGACGGAGCGTACAATTCAAGATTGAGGGTACAAGGTAAATCAGCTCCTTATACTTTGGAGTTCAGCTCTGGCGAGTTAATAGAAAATTTATATTATCCTCCTGTTTTCATACCCAAATCGCAGGGAACAGGAAGTTTTACAGTTCATGTTGGTGTTGACACATATAATCACAGCTACGATACTGCAACGCTTTACAATCCAATTCCTGCCGAAGATATGGAACCAGATATTATTGAACTTCCTTTTAGCCTAACCATTCCCGAAAACTATTTTGGTCCCGACCTTACAGTTACAATTACAAATGGTTATGGAGAAAGCTACGAAATTACACTTCCTGTTTATGTAGATTGCAATGTGAGTGCCGAGCAAATAACAGAAAATGAAGATATTAACATTTATCCTAATCCTGCCAGCGATTTTCTGCAAATAAGTTTATCACAATTTGAGGAAAACTCGTTTGTAAAATTTATAAATGCACAAGGACAGGCGGTTTTGGTTGAGCAGTTGTTTAGTACAGAAACTGTGTTAAACATTAATGAACTGGCTGCAGGAAGTTATGTTGTGAGGGTTTATTGTGGAAATAAGATTGAGAATTTGAGGTTTGAGAAAATGTGAAAACAATCATGATCTGACCGATAATTAGTAACAGTAAGATTTTATTAAGCCTTGTTTTGCAAGGCTTTTTTCATCCCCCAATCCAACCCTTTACCACATCCTTCACATTTTTCGCTTTTGTCAATTCCTCCATATTGGCTGGCGGGGCGTAACCATTATTAAGAGCATAAAAAATCCATAACCCTTAAAACTCAATTAAATCATTAAGTTTTTTAATCATTATGTCGCAGGTATTATTGAAAAATCCTTACTTTTTATATATCCAAATATAAATAATAAATCCCAAAAACATATCTGCTAATGGGATTTATCATGGGTTTAAGAATCTGTATTATTTGATTCCTTCATTCAATTTTAATATAGTGGCTTTAGCATCACCATAAAGCATATCAGTATTTTCTTTGTAGAACAATGGATTTTCAACACCTGCATAACCAACTGCCATAGAGCGTTTCATTACAATAACTCTTTTAGCTTTCCATACTTCAACTACAGGCATTCCGTAAATAGGGCTTGACATGTCTTCCTGTGCTCCAGGATTAACTGTATCATTAGCACCGATAACCATTGCAACATCTGTTTCTGGAAGATCTGGATTGATTTCATCCATTTCAAGTACAATATCATAAGGCACATTAGCTTCGGCAAGTAACACATTCATGTGACCAGGCAAACGACCAGCTACTGGGTGAATTGCAAATCTGACATTTTTTCCTTGTTTTTTGAGTTTTTCAACCATTTCAAAAACAGGGTACTGAGCTTTAGCAACTGCCATTCCATAACCAGGAACAATAATTACTGACTGAGCATCATTGAGAATTTCAGCTGCTTCTTCATAATTAATTGATTTTACTTTACCTTCTAATTTTTTACCTGTTTTTACTTCCTGTCCGAAACCACCGGAAATAACTGAAAAGAAAGATCTGTTCATAGCTTTACACATAATAATAGAGAGTATAGCACCGGAACTACCTACTAAAGCACCAATTACAATAAGTAAGTCATTTCCCAGCATAAAGCCTGATGCTGCTGCTGTCCATCCAGATAATGAATTAAGCATTGAAATTACAACCGGCATATCTGCTCCGCCGATGGCCATAACCATCATAATTCCGAAGAAACAAGCAATACCAGTCATAATATACAGATAAATCATGGCATTATCGCCATTATCTTGCATAAACAATACACAGAGTACAATAACAGCTAGTACCAGCACAACATTTAAAATGTCTTTTCCTTTAAATACAAAAGGTTTACTGCTGATTTTTTCAGTAAGTTTTCCCCAAGCGACTATAGAACCGGTAAAAGTAATGGCTCCAATTAATATACCAATATAAATCTCTACTAAATGAATAGATTTTTCTGCTCCCTCCAGGTGAATGCTCGCTGGATCTATAAATGTACTGAATCCAACCAAAACAGCTGCCAATCCAACAAAGCTATGAAGTAAGGCTATTAGTTCAGGCATAGCTGTCATTTCCACTCTGCGGGCGACAACAATACCTATAATTGAAGCTACAACCATAGCAATAATAATATAAACATAGCCATTAATGCTTTCGCCTAAAAGCGTTGATAAAATAGCTATTATCATACCGATTATTCCATAAACAACACCTTTTTTCGCAGTTTCCTGAGATGATAATCCCGATAAACTTAAAATAAATAAAATAGAAGCAAATACATAAGCCGCTATTTGAACTTGTAGTGATATCATAATTTATTATTTTTTAAACATATTTAACATTCTATAAGTAACCACAAAGCCACCCACAATATTTATGGTAGCAATCAAGACAGCTATAAATGCCAGAATAGTTCTCGGATCTGTAAAATCATTCTGTATTTGCAATAAGCCACCAATTATTATGATACCGCTGATAGCATTAGTAACTGACATTAGCGGTGTATGTAATGAATGAGTAACATTCCATATTACATTCCATCCGACAAAAACAGCAAGAACAAATGCTATTATATGTGGCATAAAGCTAGGTGGTGCCACTAAGCCTAATAAATATAATAAAACACCTAGTACTGTAAGTGAAATAATATTTGAGACAATGGCTTTCTTAATTTTCTTAGCTTTTATCAGAGCTACATCTTCTGCCGTTGGTTTTGTAGTTTATGTTTGTGTC
>Ga0209373_10001334_pt1 | contig 29829 bp, 19 predicted proteins | sample Higcelweek5metaG_FD_187173 | JGI IMG/M metagenome (GOLD analysis project Ga0209373, IMG submission 187173) | Freshwater pond sediment microbial communities from the University of Edinburgh, under environmental carbon perturbations - High... | ecosystem: Environmental > Aquatic > Freshwater >... | reverse complement strand
GTAAGGGGGCGTGGGCTGTTTGCGGCGCGGCGCCTTCCTGCTTGCGGTAGAAGGTGGCACCAGATATCTGGGCATTGACGAGAGGACTGAAGAGTTCGGTTGATCCTTCCACGGAGCTGGCCACCAGCCAGCCACCTTCCACCAGGGAATTGTGCAGGTTGGCCAATACCTGCCGCGCCTTATCGGAACTGAAATACATCAGCACGTTGCGGCAGAAGATGATGTCCATCGCATTGGTATTGCTGGTGACGGATGGGTAAAGATCCTCCGCCAGATTATGGTAGGTGAAGCTGACCATCCGCCGGATGCGGGGAGCGATAGAGTAACGGCTATCCTTGCGCTCGAAATACCGCTCCCGTAGCGCAGGGTCGGTGCCCCGGAACGACCATTCCCCATAAACGCCATCCAGCGCCCGCCGGAGGGAACGGGGATTGATGTCGGTGGCCAGGATGGTGATGTTCCAGTGCTGGATATCAGGGATCAGCCCATCCAGCACCATGGCCACGGAATAAGCCTCTTCGCCCGTGCTGCAGGCGGCGCTCCAGATGCGCAGCTGCAGTGTTCCCGCTTTGCGCCGCGCTTCGATCAGCGGCGGCAGGACGATGCCGGCCAGCGCCTGGAAGCTCTGCGGCTCCCGGAAGAAATAGGTTTCCCCGATGGTCAGATGGCTGGCCAGGGTTTCGATCTGTCCACGAGCCGGTACTGTTATCAGGAAATGGCGCATGCAGCTGTCCGCATCGGGAAAACCCAGCTCCGTTGCCATGATGGCGACAGCGCGTGCCAGTTCTCCCCGACGTTCATCTGCGTAATGCAGACCTGTCCTTGTTTCCAGGAAATGGCTGAAGGCCGCCAGCAAAGCGCTGTCATTGCTGGCAATCATGCGCCGCTCCGTCGCGTCGCCATGCTTTCCGCCAACTGCGTTTCTTCCCCCATGGACAGGAAACGGTCCACGTCATGGATGAAGACCGGCCCGTCGGTCAACTGGGTGATGCTGTCGAAGTAACGTGTGCCCGGTACAATGGTATCCGTGGGCAGCAGGGAGGCCGCCGGAAGCTGGATGGTGCCCTTCACATGGTCCACCAGCAGGGCCACGGTACGACCATTCGTCTGCACCATCACCAACGCGTCTTCCAGCTTTTGCCGTTTTGCCGGCAGGCCGAAGCGCTGGCGCATATCGAGCACGGGCATGATCTCACCCGCCACATCGACCACCCCCAGCACGATGGGGGGGGCGGTGGGCAGCGGGGTGATGTCCACCAGCGGGGCCACACGGGCAACCCGCTCCAGCCGCAATGCATAGGCGCGGCCATCGAGTTTGAACAACAGCAGATCGATCATGGCTGCCGAGGCGGTGCTTTCCTGGAAATCGACCATGTCGAACGCCTCTGTCCCCCGGTGGTTGAGATGACCTTGACTTAATGGACGTAAACGCCCGGTGCCGCCAGCCCTTTTCTGTGGCCGCAGGTCATCTCCGATGGGGCGGACACCGACGGGCTTTGACCGGTCATGCCGTCCGCCGGGAACCCAGCCATGCACCAGGCGGGATACGGATATAATTGCAAATCACTCTTAGTATCAAATACGTCTGACAATCATGTCAGCGACTTTCCAATGTTTTCCAACATGGGGGCGCTGATCGGTGTCAGCCACAACGTGAATGAAAATCAAAATTATTTCGGCTTGTGGCGGGATAATCGTGAAGGGGAAGAACATGAAAAAAGCCAGCGTTTCCGCCCTTGCCCTGATGCTGGGCACGCAATTGGCGGCTGGGGCGGCATCGGCCTTGGAAACCGCCACCACAGAAGAAATCATCGTTTGGGGCAAGGGCTATGGCAGCGATGTGGCCGGGGCCAAATCCATGGTTCCGCTGCGTGAAACGCCCAATACCATCACGGTGATCGACCGGGAACGCATCGAACAGCAGAATTTGCTGACGCTGGAGGATCTGGCGACCCAGACCATCGGCATCACCGTGACGGGCGTTTCCAGTGAAAATCCGTCCTTCCTGTCGCGCGGTTTCGCCATCGACAATTACCTGATCGACGGCGTGCCCGGCATTGGCGGGGTGGCTTTCCCCGCCGTGGTGCCGGACCTGTTCCTTTATGACCGGGTGGAGGTGTTGCGGGGGCCTGCGGGTCTGTTCAGCGGTTCGGGCAGCCCTGCCGGTTCCATCAATCTGGTGCGCAAGCGGCCGCTGGAAGCGGCGCGGATCAGCGGTTCCGCCGGTTATGGCTCCTGGAATAATTACCGGCTGGAAATGGATATCTCCCAGCCGCTGACGGAAGATGGCCGCGTCAAGGGGCGCTTGGGTGCGCTCTACCACGATCAGGACCAGTTCTATGATGTCGCCCATCGCCGTCGGCAACTGGCTTACGGGGTTGTGGCTTTTGATCTGACGGAAGACACCACGCTCACCACCGGCGGCCATTATGAGAATTTCAAGCCCGCCATTCAGACGGGCCTGCCCGGTCTGCGTGGGGGTGGCTTGCTGGATGTCCGTCGGTCAACCTATCTGGGCGCGGACTGGAACCGGCTGGAATCCGATATCTGGCAGACCTATGCCGAGTTGCGGCATGATTTCGGTGATGGCTGGGTGGGCCGTGTCACCGGCCAATATACCGATATCGATCGCACCGACGTTTACGCCTATATCGGCAGCCAGCCGGTGACGCCAACCAATGGTGTGACCAGCCATATCGACTATCTGGGCATCTATGATTCACAGCTCTGGTCGGTCGATGCCAATGCTGTCGGCAGTATCCGCGTCTTTGGGCGCGATCATGAGGTGGTGGTGGGTGGCGACTACCAGCGCAATGTCTACGAGAATCTGTATGGCCGGACCAGCGGCATTACCCGCATCGACGTTTACAACCCCAATAATGCCGTGGCGGAGCATGAAATACCGTTGAATGGCGGCACCCACGATGTGACGGAGCAGTACGGCGTTTATGGTCAGGCGCGTATCAAGCCGCTGGATGCCACCACCATCGTGCTGGGCGGGCGCCTGTCCTGGTGGGAATATGACACGACCACCATCTATCCCCGCCTTGGCGCCACCACCGGCTACAGCCAGAAGGGCGAATTCACCCCCTATCTGGGGCTGGTGCAGGATCTGGCTCCCAACCTGTCCGCTTATGCCAGTTATGCCGACATCTTCACCCCGCAGTCGCAGCGCACGGTGGAAAACCGCCAGATCGACCCGATGCGGGGTAAGCAGTTGGAAGCCGGCCTGAAATCCAATGTGCTGGATGACCGGCTGCTGCTGTCGGCGGCTATCTATCGGATTGAACAGACCAACCGCGCCTATGCCGACCCCGACAATACCGGCTTCTATCTTGCCCTGGGCGAGGTGGAAAGCAAAGGCATCGAGCTGGAAGCCAATGGCCGCCTGACGGAGAACTGGACCCTGAATGGTGGCTACGCGCTGAACAAGAACAAGTACAAGCGCGACACCACCGCCGCCAACCAAGGGCAGTCGGTGCAGCCGGTGATCCCCAAACATTCCATCAAGCTGTTCACCAACTATGCCTTCACCGAAGGGACGCTCAGCGGGCTCAGCCTGGGTGGTGGGGTCAACTGGCTGTCAGAAACCGAGGGTGGGCTGGTTGCCAGCCGGGTGGCAAGCGGTATCGCCACCCTGGTGCAGCAGGAGGCCTATGCCGTGTTCAGCCTGCGGGCCGGCTATCAGCTGACGGAGAATATCAGCATCAACGCAAACCTGGAGAATGCCTTCGATAAAATCTATTACGCCCGGATCAGCGCCACCGGGCGGGGCAATTTCTACGGTTCACCGCGTAACTTCTTCGTGTCGGTGCGCGCCACCTATTGACCGGCACCGGCCCGGTGTCATCCAGAGAGGTGATGATACCGGGCCAAATGCCGTTCAGGATGGGCCATCCATTTTATATCAATGGGTTGCGTGGATTTTGCCGGTTGGACAGCGACCGGGCTTTGGGATAGCCCTAGGGGATGCCCCGGCAAACCATCGGTGTCCGCCATGATCGTCTTCCACGCCGAAGCCTCCCTTCTGCAAAATCCACCCACATTTTTCCGGCATGGCAGGTTGGTGCCGCACCCGGAGACGGCGGAACGTTACCGCGTGCTGCGTGCCGCCGTGGAAGGGGCGGGGCATGAATTGCGGCTGGCCGGCGATGCGGGGGAGGGGCCGATCCGGGCAGTCCACACCCCCGATTATGTGGATTTCCTGCGCACCGCCTGGGACAGGCGGGGGGAGTTGAAGAATATCGGGGAGGAACTGTTGGCCACACAGTTCCCGCGTGTCGGCATGGATACCAGACCGGTTGGCCTGCAGGGGCAGTTGGGCTTTTATCTCGGCGACACCTCCACTGCCATCCGGTCAGATACCTGGCAGGCTGCCTATGGTTCGGCCCAGGCGGCGGTTGCGGTGGCCGACCATGTGGCGGCGGTGGGTGGCATTGCCTATGCGCTGTGTCGCCCACCCGGTCACCATGCCTATGCCGGCTATGGCAGCGGGTTCTGCTATCTCAACAACGCCGCCATCGCGGCGCAGCATCTGCGGAACCGGCTGGGCAGGCCGGTCGCGGTGCTGGATATCGACGTGCATCACGGCAATGGAACGCAAGGCATTTTCTATGCCCGCGCCGATGTGCTGACCCTCTCCATCCATGCCGATACCAGCAGCTATTTTCCCTTTTATTGCGGCTATGCCGCCGAAACCGGTACGGGCGCCGGGGCGGGCTATAATGTCAACGTTCCGCTGCCCCATGGCAGTGGGGATGATATCTGGCTGGCTGCCATCAGGGATGGACTGGCCCGTATCGCCGACTTTGGGCCGGCTGCACTGGTTGTCTCCTTGGGCCTGGATGCCTCGGCGGAAGACCCGATCGGGGCGTTGACGGTAACAACAGACGGATTCCGGCAGGCAGGCGCGCTGATCGCCGGGGCGGGGCATCGGACGGCGCTGATACAGGAAGGCGGTTATCTCTGCGAGGCATTGCCCCGCAACCTGACGGCTTTCCTGGCGGGAATGGCCGGCTGAATTCAGCCGATGATCACGGTGGGACAGCCCTGGACGATGATGCCGCCATGGGCTGTCCGGTCGCCCAGGCGGGCGGCGGGTTTGCCGCCGATCTGAACGCTGGCCGATCCGGCGACGATGCGATCCGGGGGCCCGATGCAAAGGCACGGGCCGCCCACGACCGCTGCGGGCAGGAAACCGATCACCACGGATGGCACGCCCGTGGGCAGGATCGGTCCGCCGACATGGGGCACCGTGCCGCTGACCATCGGGCAGACATGCATGTCGGTAACGCGTGCGGCTGGCGGCATCGCTCAGGTCTCCCCCAGGTGGACGCGGGCATGGCTCAGGGCCACCCCGTCCCATTCGAATAGGTCGGCACTCACATCCGCTGCCGTCTCCGTCCAGATCTGCCGCAGCGGACCGAACAGGCGGCGCAGTTGATCCGCCCCGCAGGTCGGCAGCACCAGCCGCATGACGCGGGGATCATAGAACCGGAACAGGGCTGTTTCGCCGGAGGGTAATTGGACAAAGGTCAATTTGCGCAGGTGCAGGCGCACCGTCTCAAAATCGGCCTCACCCTGCAGAATGATCAGCCAGGACCGGCCCCAGCCCAGCCGCAAAAAATCCCAGGCCGGTCCTTGCCCGTCCGGCTCCAGCGCCATCAGATAGGGGGCGACATCGGCCAGGTTTCTGGCGCTGTCACCCTTGTAGAGGCACTGCACCGTCAATTGATCCTGCATTTCCAGCAGGTAGTCGAAGATGGCCGGGTCGCGCGCCGCATCGATCACCAGATAGCGGAGCGCCGGCCCTTCCCCTTCACGTCCCTCCAGCAGATCGCGCGGATATGGCGCTGTCATCTCAGGCCGCTTCCGCCTTGATCAGCTTCACGCGGGAACTTTGCGGATGCAGTTCCGGCAGATAGAGGCTGATCGCCCCATCAGCCTCTACGTGACGCCATTCCGTTTCCTGCGGATCGATCTGGAAATAGACGAAGCGGGCCGATCGCTGTGGCAGGTCGTCGGGCGGGCGGGAAAGATGGGCCAGCCGCAACCCGCGTGAGGCAGACGCGTGCAGTTCTTCCGGCTTGCCCGGTGCCCCCAGCTTGGCCCGGTCGCGCATCAGGCTGGCCAGCAGGGCTTCGTCCAGATCGCTTTCCACCAGCAGGTAATAGCGGTTGTGGCGACCTTCAAAGAAATGGCCGGGGATCGCCGCCTCATATTGCGCCCCGGTATACTCCAGGGTGATTCCGGCTTCCGGCCCTGCCGACAGCCGGGCGGCCATGATGCGGATCAGACCCAGGGCATGGCGAAGCCCGGCCATGATATCATGATGCTCATAGGTGGGCAGGCCCCGGCGTGGCGCTTCAGCCAGCAGCGCACCATCCAGGTCATATTCTTCGGTGAAGCTGGACAGTTCGGCCACGATGACGGCCAGCATTTGGTGCGCATCCGCCGGATGGGTGGCCGCTTCCCGGGCCAGCAAGGCCCGCACCTGTGCCACCTGCCGGTTCAGCATCGCCAGGATGACCGTCCGCATCACATCCTGTGGCGTGCCATTGCCGCTGCGGATGCCACGGTCACGCTTCAATTCGGCGAAGTTCAGTGCGCGGGCATGCAGCAGGGCCGCCACATCGCGCAACAGGTCGCCGATCAGCGGGTCGGCGGCCAGATGAAGGCAGGGCGGGACATGATCGTAGGAAAGCTGAAGCCGCCCTTCCAACGGGTAAAGGGTCGCCAGCCGCAGCAGGCTGCCGGCCTTTTGCAGGGTCTGGAACAGGGGTTCCACATCCAGAACGGCTTCCAGGCGGTAGGTCAGGTGGGTGATGGGGGTGCTTTCCCCCGGCACCAGCCGGTTCGGCTGGTTGACCGTTTCCGCCTGCTGGCGCGCAGGGTTGCCGTCGCCGGCCTGCGGCAGGGCGATGTAAAGCCCCACAGGCCCCTTATGATCAGGCGGCAGGTGAACCCGGCTGCGCGGGGGCAGCAGGGCGTTGGGTTGATCCAGCCTGCCTGCACGCACAAAGGTGCCATCGGGCATGATGGCTTCCAGGGCCGTCACCTCGATCTCGCCATTTTCCAGCCCGCCCAGCCGCAGGCCCCAGCGGGAAACGCCCCAGCCGTGCGGCCCGTTGAGATGCCGGTAGGCGCGCAGCAAAGCCTCCGGCCTGGATTCCAGCAGCTGGAAATGCTGCGGGGTCAGGAAAAGCCCCTGGTTCCACTGGATGCCGCGCAGTTCATCGCCGCTCATGGCTGTTCCCCTGCCGAAGGCCCGCTGGGGCCCGCAATCTGTTCGCTGGTGAAAAGAAGGTGACCGGCAACGGGGGTGGCCCCCGCCGCTTCCTGTGCCTTCAAGGCAACCCGCAATGCTGCCAGAAGGTCGCCCGCCGGTTCCGTCAGCGGGCGTGCCTTGTTGAACAAGGGGGTGGGTGTGTGGATCAGGAAGGTCATTTCCGTGCCGGCAGGCCGGCGCAGTACCAGATCCTGCCCCGGTGGCAGCAGACTGGCAAAGCTGGGCTTCGTCGCCACCGGCTGCCGGGCGATTTCCCGCTGGTCATTGGGGTGGAGGTTCAGCACATCGCCCCGGCCATTCACATGCACCAGGGTGACATATCCCTCAACCGGCGGCAGGTTGATCAGCAGGGACACCTTGCTGTCCAGGGGCAGCCGCTGCACCCCGCCGGCCAGTTCCAGCCTTACCGTCGGCGTCTGATTGCCCGCCCTCTCATAGGGGGCCAGCAGTTCCAGGAAATCGCAGAAGGGCCTTGGATATACGGCCAGCATATCCCGTGCGGGGCCGATGCCGGGGACGAGCGCGACCGCCTGCAACAGCCGGTCGCGGCCCGCATCGCTGCCGATATAGCCGCGCAGGGTGGGGGAGGGACGTTCGCCATTATCCCAATCGACCGTCAGCGCAGCGCAGGAGGCTTCACCCACCAACCTTGCCACCCTGGCGCGTGCATCATCCTGGATGGCCATGGCGGGCAGGGCCGACCCGCCCGGCACCCAAAGGGCCGGCAGCGGTGCCAGCAGGGCCAGGGCTGCCAGCAGCGCCAGCCAGGGCCGCCGACGGGCAACGGGTGTGGCAACCGGTGCCGCCTGAAGATAGGGCTGTTCGATCAGGTGCGGCTCGGCGGGCAGGCTGCGCGGGTCCAGCGGCGGCGCCTTCAGCGCGGCGCGCTGGCTGTTGCGGATGGCTTCCAGTTCCGCCAGATCGCTGCGCGGGCGTTCATAGCGCCCGATGTACCCCAGCGTCAGCAGCAGGTAATGCAGGTCGCGCAGATCGTCATCGTCCCCCAGCGCCTTGATCTGGTCGAAGAAATCATCGCCGGCAGTCTGGCGGTTGAAACGGTGGAATTGCAGGGTCATGCCGCCAGCCAGGCGGATATTATTGGCCAGCAGCCGCGCATCCGCCCAGCCCAGCACCGCCAAGGAGGCGGCTTCGATGCGGTTTTTATCATGGCCATCGGCCTCGGCCCCGGCTTCGGCCTGTTGCAGCAGCCGTCGCAGACGGGCATGGATGCTGCCGGGATCTTGCGGGCCCTCGCCCACCTGCTCCCGGCGTTCCACTGCCAGCATCTCGGTGATGAAGTGACCGTAATGGTGTCGCAGGTACAAGGCATCCTCCATCACAGCAACGGCTGCATGATGCTGACCGGCAGGTCTTCCGGCCCGCTGCCTGCCGGGTCGAAACCTTTGATCAGCTGGATGGCGGCATCGACGGAGACCGACACATCCAGTTGCCCGCCGGATAGGGCCTGCTGTGCCTCCGCCGTCAGGTTGTGATTGAAGTCACGCAGGCGGAACGTCACGCGCCCGCCTTTCAGCCGCTGGGCGGCGCGGTTCAGCATGTCCGGCCCCTTCCATTCCAGGATCAACTGCCCGGTGCCGGACGGGTCGGCGGCGGCGGGCACTGAAATGATCAGGCGCAGGGCCAGACAGCCGGCGGCATCCCAGTAAAGCGGTGCCCGCCGCTCCGTCAGGCTGCCGATGGAACTGACGGCGGCGGCCTGCCGGGGGCAGTCGGCGATCAGCTGGGTGCCCTGCGGGCCTTCCGCCATGGTGCCGATCTGGCTGATGCCGCTGATGGCCAATTGGCCGGCCAGATTGCCCCCGCCCTGCGCCCCCGGCTGACGCAGCCTTGCCGCCAGATCGCGGAACTCCCCTGACAACGGCAATTCCAGGCCCAGGGCGCGTTCCAGCGCGCCCGTGGCACCGGATTGGAAGGGGGCCAGCACGCTGCCGGCAAAGCGGGCAACGGCCCCCTGGTCGCCGGCCAGAAAGGCCAGCCGCTCCCCGCGCGGCTTTTCCAGCGCCGGCCCTCGCACCTGCCGACGCCATTCACCGTCAATATGCCGTCCGGCATCAGCCAGCGCCACCAGCAGCACCGTTCGGGGGGCGGCCTTCAGCAGTTCCAGGGCTGCCCGGTCTTCCGGCGTTGCCTCGCCCGGTGGCAGGGAAAGGCGGGCCTTCTCCAGCATCTCCACCGCCCGCCATAACGGTGCCGACAGGTCGGCCCCGGCGGAACCCTTGGCCTGCACCGCCTCTGCCGCCAGTTTGTAGCCGGTCTGGCCGGAGGGGTCGGCCACCAGCGGTTCCATTGCCTCCCGCAGCCAGCCCATGGCCTGATGCCAGTCGCTTTTCAGGAACGGCTGCAATGTCTTGACCCAGGGCCGCTGCTGATCGGCAGGCGTGGTCGCCATGACAGCGGCTTCCAGTTCCCGCGCCAGCCGGTCAAACGGGTTCTCGTCCGGGCGGGCCAGCAGTGCCTTCAGGCCTTGGGGATCGCTGGACCGCAACATCACCCCGTCGCCGAAACGGGCGAGGAAGCGGCTCCATCCCGTCTGGCGCTGTTCCATGAAGCCACGCCGCAGGGCGGTTACCCGATCTTCCGGTGCCCCGCCGTGGCGGGCGATTGCGTCCAGGGCCGGGGCCAGTTCTTTTTCCCAGGCGGTGGCGGTGAAGGCGCCCGGCAGTGTTTGGCTGGGCAGGTTTTCCGCCACACCCCAGAAATGGCCAAGGCTGAGCGGTGGTGTCCGGTCATTGGCCCAGGCCAGCAGGTCGGTCAGGCTGGGCGGGCTGCCCTGCCACAAGCGTTGGCCCAGTACCGACAGGGCGGCCCGGTCATCCGCGCGGCGCGTGCCATCCAGCCAGGCCAGATGCGTGCCGTGCAGGCGCAACAGCCGTTGCGGTGTTCCCAGTGAGGACAGGCGACGTCCCAACTCACCCAACCCCTGGGCCAGGGCTGCGCAGGGACCGGCGTCGCTGCCGCAATCCTGCGCCAGCAGGCTGGCCTGGGCCAGACTGACGGCAAGACCGAAATTCTTCGTCCGTTTTTCATCCAGTTCCTGCTGCAGGCCATGGCGCAGGCTGTTGCCCACCTGATCGGCCCAGCTTTCCGCCCAACCCTGCCGCAATCCCCGTATCCGCATGACCGGCCTGTACCAGCCAAAGGCTCCGGCGGTATCGACCGCCCGGTCGAATGCCAGCAGGGCGTCGCCGCAATCGGCCAGATGGGCAATGCCGCCCTGACCGCCGGTTCCGGTGCAGATGCGCCGGGCATCCGTCGCCGTCCGTTCCAGTGCCGGATCGCTGTAGAGCAGCCAGCAAAGGCTGGCCACGGACAGCAGGGCAAGCCCAAGCGTGCCGGCCAGTGCCAGCCGGCGCCGAGCATCGGATGCGGGTGCCAGGGGGCGGGCCAGGGCTCCGTCACGCGGGATCAGCCGGCCCATTGCATCCTGGGCAAAGGCCGGATGCTCGGCACCGCCCACCAGGTAAAGGCTGCGCAGCCGGATCGGGCGCTGCAATGCCGCCGGGGCCAGAAGATCGGCCAGGAAAGCAGCCAATGGTTCATGCAACCGGTCGATGGTTTCCGCCAGTTGGAAGGCTGCCTCCCGCTCAACTGCCGTCTGTGGCAACAGCCGCAGATGGTCCAGCCAGCCCAGGCGCAGCCGGTGCATCACCGTGGCCAGTTCGGTGGCAAAGGCGGGCAGATCGTTCAGCGCAGGCCCCGAGCCGTCAGCGAAAACATGGCCCAGGGCTTGGCGACGGGCAGCGGGGGGCAGGGTGGCCAGCAGGCTGGCGGCACCCGGCAGCCGATCGAACCCGGCCAAAAGCACGTGTACGGGCAGTTCAGCCGCCAACCCTTCCTGCAACCCATGCACCTGTTCGCGCAACTGCTGCAGCAGAGCCTGACGCGCGGTGCCGCCGGCCTTGTCCAGCAACAGGTCCAAGGGCAGAACGGCCAGAATACCGTTGGCCGCCAGACCCGGTCGCAGGGCCCGACCTGCTGCCAGCATTTCCGGCCAGATTTTGCGGGCAGCCCCGTCGCCGGGGTCGGATTCTTCCGTCAGTTGAACGATCAGGCTGTCCCGCAGGAACCAGAAGTGCCAGGGACTGTCGGGCAGGCTGGCCGGGTCGGGCGGGGGCAGCGGGGCCGCCGTTGCTGCATCCCGCAGAATGGCGGTGCCCAGGCCCTTGTCGCCGATCAGATAAAACCAGGGCTGGGCCAGCGCCGCCTTGCCGCCCTCCCGCCCCGCCCGCAGCTTCTGCCGTGCCCCGTTCAGGCTTTCGCGCAATCCATGTAACGCAGCCGCTGACCTGTCTGGTGCCATGTTTTTGTCCGGCGTTGCAGCCTGTCGTCGCCGCCAGTGATGTGCCAATGGCACCACGGCACCCGCTAGCAGCAGCAGGGCCACCAACCCCCATAGAACGGGCACCGGCAGGTTTCCCCGCGCCAGCGCCAACAGGCCCGCCGCCCCACCGATCCCCAGGAGGGGGAGTAGCATGCGGTAGGAAGGCATGCGGGTGGGAAGGGAAAGCAGAGCATTCAGATTGGGTGGGGTCATTTTTTTGCTCTTCCGGCGGGTCCGGTTCGGCTTGATGAGAATTGTATGTATAGATTTTTATTCTGATCTAATTCTGAATCATATTCATTGACGCAAGAAATATCTTCAGTGTCTACGTTAATTTGAATAAATAGAACTGTATTCATTTTAATTTTCCATTCTTGTCTTTTTCTATTCCCAACTGCTGCCTTGCGCGTGCAGGGCTGGCAAATGACGTTGGCGGTGCCTCTCGGTTGCAATCACCAGGCACGGCTGCCGGATTGCGCAGGAATCGTGACAGTGCCTCATTGGCGCAGGCGGACCGCCCCAACACATCATGGCCGGTTCTTGCGACCGGCAGCAGGCTGGCGGCAGGCAGATGGTGGGCGATCTCCGATGGATCAAAGGGGGTCAGGGCATCCTGCAACCCGGCCAGGACCAGAACCGGCGCCATCACGGCGGGCAGTGATGCGTCGTTCGACAGCGGTTTGTTCCCCATCCAGGCGGCACAGGCGGCCCTGTATTGTGCCAGATAGGCGTCCGCACCGGCCTCTGCGGGCACATCCTCCGCGCAGACCAGCGACAGATGATGACCAAGGCTCACCGTCGCCGGGTGGGAGAGGGCCGTCAGCGCCGCCGCCAGGCTCCGATCAACCCCTGCCTGCCAGCGGCTGGCGATATAGGGGACCAGCGACCTTGTGTCCGGGTTGCTCATCAGGGCGATCAGCATCAGGCGTCGTTCCGATGCATCATCCCCGCCATCGGTGGCGGAAAGCACCTGCCCCAACGCCCCGCCCAGTTGCGGATAATCACGCGCGCAGGACCGTTGGGCCTTGCATTCTGCTGCCAGTTCACGGACCAGCGCCGCACGCTGCTGTGCCAGCCGGGCAGTATAAAAGGGTCGCCAGGGCGGGCGCAGGCTGTCCAGCACCAGGGCTGCCGTTCCTTCGGGGTCCATGGCGGCGGCGATCAGGGCGATCCGGGTTCCGTGCGAGATACCGTAGAGCAACCATTGCCGGATACCCAGCACCTGCCGCAGCACCACGATATCGTCGGCCAGTTGCCGGCTGCCAATCGTGGGCAAGGGACCACTTCTTGCCAAGCGCTGCCGGCATTGCGCCACCCGATCTGCCCGCAGCGGCCCGGATGGGGGCTGTTCCGGGCAGGCAAGGTCCGGCCCGGACAGGCCGGTGCCCCGCAGATCCACCAGGATGACCGGGCGCGATTTACGCCAGGGGGCCAGCCGCTTCAGCCAGGCAGGCCCGGAATCGCTGGGCGCCACGCCGGGCCCGCCCGGCACCAGCAGGACCGGTGGCCCATCGCCGCCGGACAGGCGGGCAAAAAACAGGCGTGTGCCATCCAGGGGCAGATAGAAACACTCAACCCCCGAAGCCCCGGCAAGCCCGGTCGGGCAGGGGGTTGGTTCAACCCCTGATGCCGCTGCTGTGCCGGTCAGCAGCCCGCACAGCAGCAACCCGATCAGGCGACCGATCATGTGTCAGTCCAGCCGCCGGATTTCCACCCGGCGGTTTTCATCCGCCTTGGGATGGTCGCTGTTCAGCAGCCGATCGAATCCATAGCCGGCGATGCTGAAACGGTCGGTTGGCAGGTTATGGGCTTCCAGATAGTCCTGCACCGCCTTGGCCCGGCGCAGGGAAAGGTCACGATTATGGGCGGCGCTGCCGGTGGCGCTGGTATGGCCGGCGATTTCCAGCCGCAATCCCGTCACCGCATCCCCTTTCAGCGCCCGCAGCAGTTCGGCAAGCTGCCCCGCCGCCGCCGGCAGGATTTCGGCGCTGTTATTGGCGAACTGAATGTTCAGATCGACCTTCTGCGGGCCTGATTCGACATCGGCAGCGGTCAACTCACCGGCCCGGCAGCGCAATCCCTTGGGACAGGGTGGCTTCTTGCCGGTCAACGCCTCCACAATCTCCTCCGCGCTTTTCTGCGCCTGGGCATGGGCGGGGGTGGCGGGGAGGGACAGGGAAAGGGCAATAGCCAGCAGGCCGGATGTCAGGTGCTTTTTCATAGGCGACATTCCCCCTTGATCAAAACAGCATCATGTCGGTGGCCAATGCGGAGGATGGCCGCCAAAGGAACTCGGCGAATGCGCTGCCCAGGCTGGCGGCACCGGTGAAAACCTGCACCGGGGCGGCAGCGGTCGCCCCCGGCTGCCCGGAAACCGTGTCTTCCAGCCAGATCAGCGATCCGTCGGCGACCCCGAAATTGCCGATCGTATACTGGCCTTCCAACTGCACCACGATGTCCGCCAGCCCTTGGCCCTGGCCGATACGCACAGTGGAGGCATCCGTACCGAGCACCACCAGAACCTGGCCTTCCGTCAGCGTGCCGATATTGCCGATCGGCGTGTCGGGGGTGATCAGCGTGATGACGTCTTGAAGGGTCAGCTGGTCCACCGTCAGCCGGTCGCCAGCGCCGAAATCGGTGATGGTGTCGGTATGGGACGCACTGCTGTCGGCCCCTTCCGTCAGCCGGAACAGGTCCGCGCCGCTGCCACCGGTCAGGGTATCGGTGCCAGCCCCGCCGACCAGCGTGTCGTTCCCATCGCCGCCCAGCAGCAGGTCGTTGCCGCGCCCGCCGGAAAGGCTGTCATTCCCGGCCCCACCATCCAGCGTATCCGCCTGGTCGGCGATGCCGCTGCCGGGGATGTTCAGGATGCTGGTGGCGCTGCCTCCCAGTGTGGCGCTGGTGACGGTCAGTTCCACCCGGTTCATGTCGTTGGGGTCGCTGGACAGGCCGGTCAGCGCCTGATCGAAGCGGATTTCCCCGTTGACGATGGTGAATTGATCGATCACCACCGTCTCCCCACCATTGATCCGCATGGTCACGCTGGCAATGTCGCTGACCGCCAGATCGCGGGTGATGGAGGTCTGGATCACCTGGCGGATCTGGGTGGCGTCCAGCGTCTGGGTGGGGCTGTTGCTGTCAAAGGTCAAAGCCGCCGTGCTGGAACCGCTGCCGATGGCAAAGGCTTCCACCGTCGCCAGCGACCGGGCCGCACCCACAATATTGCCGTTGGGCACCGAGGCACTGCCATCGGTCAGGAAGATGATAAGGTTCTCTGCCGGCCCGCCCGTTGAACCCGGCATATTGTTAAGCAGGGTGACGCTTTGCGTCAGGCCCGCGCTGAAGTTGGTGCCACCGGAATCCAACAATGTTGCCAGTGCCGCATCCAATCCTGTCTGGTTGCTGGCACTGGTATAGGCTCCTTGCCCTATGGCCACCGTCCCGGCTGTATCATCAAACGCAACCAGCCCGACATTGACAGCGCCCAGCCCGCTGCTGTTCAGAAAGGCGATCGTCTCGCTGACCGCCTTCAGTTCATAATCCAGAATCGTGTCCTGCCAGCCATCCTTGTTGAAGTCCAACCCGGTGGGGACGCTGCCATAGGGCAGGGCATCACTGAACGTGCTGCCGGAAATATCGATGACGAAGACGACATTCTTCAACTGGCTGGCGCTTTGCAGCACGGTGCCGGTCAGGCTGCCGGACAGGGTCAGGCTGCCGGTGCCGGTGCTGGCGGCATAGGTGAGGCTGCTGGTCAGGGCGATGGGGCTGCCATCGGCGGCAACGGCCTGGACGCGGGTGGTGGTACTGGCACCATCGCGGTCGGTTGACAGGCTGTTGCTGCCGCCGATCAGGATATCATCCCCCGCCCCGCCGATGATGCTGTCGGCAGCCAACCCGCCGGTGATGCTGTCCGCTGCAGCGCTGCCGGTGATGGTCAGGGCGCTGGTGGCACCACTGCCATCGACGATGATGCGGTCGCCCGCCTGCCGGAAGCCATCACCGATGACGAGGCTGGAGAGGTTGAGTGCGCCGCTGGCCAGCACGGTGCGGATCACCTGGGTGCCATCCTGCACACTGTCGATGGTCAGGCTCGCATTATGCAGCCGCCCGGCATCCACCGTCAGGCTGGTGCTGGCACCGGTCACGGTGGGGGACAGCACCACCCGCTCAATCCCCGTGATGTTGGCACCTGAGATGTTCCAACTGCTGTCGGCGCTGTCGATGGCCAGCTGCAAGGTATCAGCACCATCGCCACCATCGATGGAGATACCGGTCAGGTGGCTGGCGCTGGTGACGCGGAACGTATCGTTGCCGGCCTCCCCGCGCAGGCTGTCCAAGCCGCCGCTGGTGATGATCACGTCATCGCCGGAACCAGCCGCGATGATATCGGCACCATTGCCGCCGGTGATCGTGTCCGCCCCGGCAAAGATGGCCCGGTCCAGGGCCAGCGGATCGGCTGATGCCGACAGGCTGAGCGCCTGATCGAAGGCAATCGCGATCCCGGTGATGCTGTAGAGGGTCTGCTCATTGGCACCGGCAACGCTCAATCCGGTGATGGTGCCCACTGGCAGGCCGCTGCCGGTGAAATCGAACGTTCCGGTAAAGCGGAAGGTGGTGCCATCGGGCAGACGGGTGACCAGCAGGCCGGCGGCGAAGGAGACAAATTCGGCGGCCTGCTGCCGCACGGTGACCATATCGATGCTGGCACCGGAAGAAACGGTAACGACGGGCATGGGGGCTGCTCCCGTTTGAAAGGGGGGATGCGCGGCGCCAGGCAGGGCGCGGGTCCGGTCTCAGAGGCTGATGCGTGCACCGGCCAGCAGGGTCTGGCTGTCCATTTTGCGGCGCGCGAACAGGCGGTTATATTCGACCGTCAACTGGGCGCCCGGTGCCAGACCAACGCTGAAACCCACCGCACCCAGCAGGGTCGACCGGTCCTTGGGCCGCTGCGTTTCATTCAATTCCGTGTCGTTGCTCTGCACGAAATCCAGCTGATAGGTCAGGCTGGCCATGGGGGCGAAGCCCGGCGTGCCATCGGCTGCGGCGCGGGGCGTGCCGTCGGCGCGCAGGCCCACGGTCCAGCGGCCCAGGCGATTCAACCCGCCATCGATGTTTCGCCCGCTGCTGTCCTGCGATCCTTCCTGGCTTTCCAGCGCCCAGGAAAGCCCGGTGATGGCGGCCACGCCCAGCCCGTCGCCGGTCCATTCCACCGGGGCATGGGCTGTCAGATTGCTGAACAGCAACAGCCGGTCGGCATCGAATGCCCGCCGGCTTGCGCGGCTGGTATGGCGGTTGTCCTGCCGGTGGTAACGCAGGCGCGTATAGGCCAGGCCGGCATCCAGCACCAGATCATCGGTCAGCAGCGTACCGATATAAGGCAGGAAGGACACGCCATCGGCGGTCAGGCGGCCATCGTTGAATTTGGTGGAAAGATCCACCCGTTCATACCCCAAGGAAAAGCCCAGCACGGTGCCGTTCTGCACCTTGTCCACCCCCAGCACCGGGGCATGGATGCGACCATTCATGGCGGTATCGGCATAATCATCATCCAGCCAGGATGTGGCGGCCCGGCCCCAGGCGCCCCAGCTTGCCCCGCCGGGTGCATCGGGTGCCCCGGCTGTCAGTTCGATCCCCCCCGATCCAAAGGCCAGGGCGGTCTGCTGCCGGCTGGCCGGTGTGTGCAGACCGAACGGACGCAGCGCCTCCGCCACCCGTGCGCTGATGGCATTGGTGAAGATCTGCGTATTGGTCTGCAGCCCTTCCTCTGTCGCCACCTGATCGGTCACCGTGGTACGGGGAATTTCCGGCAGGTTGGGGATCAACTGACCTGCCGCCGGTACTGTACCCGCCAGAAGGGCTCCCAAGGGCATAATCAAAAAACGCGAAAGCCTTTTCATATTCTATTCCTCGTAGAGCGCCATGCGAGGTGCAGCCGTATTTCGACCGTCTTAATTCAATTTTTACTATCTATAGGTTATATGACTTTTAGGGAGTGAGTCAAACGCATGGGCACCCTTGCGCGCAAATTTCCGCACTGCGGTCACTGCACTGGCAGCACCAGGGGGAAATCGGCACCGATAGTGAACAAGGTGGGTTTGCCGGGCTGATAATTCTCCAGGTTGCGCACTTCATCTGCCTGGGGCCCCAGGGTTTCCCGCAGGTGGGCGGCTTGTTTCAGGGCTCCCTGCCGGGAAATGGCGGGCGTCTCCCGCTCCGCGAACGCCAGCAGCGGCAAGGCACGTATTGTGGTGCCGCCGCCCCGTTCCGCCTGGGTCAGGCCTGACAACAGGGCCAGGGTGAAGGCGCCGTGACCCAGCGATTCAAATTCCACCGCATATTCGTTGGACCGCGTGGCGGCCAGCACATGCACGCCGGCCTCCCGCCCGATGCTGGCCATGGCGCGCAGTTCCTGCCCTTTGCTCAGCGTACTGGTCACTTGTCCTGACTGACAGGAATCGATGGCCAGCAAAATGCGCCCGGCGGGAATGGCCTGGATGGCCTGGATCAGCCGCCGGGTGCTGATGGCGTGGCTGTCCAACAGGAAATGCGTCTGCCCCCGCTCTGGTGACAGTGGCATGTCACCGGGCAGGAAGTACCAATGTTCGCCGATGGATTGGCCGTGCCCGGCCATGAAGATCACCACCACATCTTCCGGCCTTGTGGCTCGCAGCTTCCCCAGGGCTTCCAGGATGGCTGCCTGCGTCACCTCCGTCCGGGACCGCAGCAATCTTGTTTCCACCCTATGATAAAGCGGGGTGCCGCCGCGTGACAGGCGGTCGGCCATGCTGTCCGCATCGGCAACGGCATAAAGCAACCGGGAATCGGGATTCTGCTGCGTCATCGCTTCCACATCATCCACGCCGATGGCCAGGATGTGCAATTGCGGTCGGGTACCGCTGCTGGTCAGGCTGGCCGTCAGCTCCGCACCCGGCCCGGCCCGGTCGCCCCGCCCGATGCCGGCGGCCACGATGTGGTTCATGCCGGGCTGTGCCGGGATGCGCCATGTCTCCATCAGCGTGGTGGCACCGGGGCTGCCGGTACGGCGGCTGTCGGCCCGCGCCTCTGTCGGCACCACCTTGCCATTCTGCCAAAGTTGAATGCGGTCTAATCCGCCGGCCCCCTCCCGCGCGGTGACCCGCACTTCCAGCGTGGCGGGCAGTTGGGCTGGGGTCGGGGCGGCGAATTCCATCTGCACTGTCGGCGGGGCGTCGATCCCCTGTTCCACCGGGGCGGGGGCTGGCGTCAGCATTTCCGGCGCGGCTTGGAAACTCTTGCCCAGCAGCTCCGGTTCGTAATTGCTGGCCTGCAGGCCGGTCATCGGCAGGCGTCCGGCCGGGGTTTGCCAGCCGGCCTGCCAGGTGGTGACACCGGTCCCGTCATAGCGCCCGGCTTCGTCCACCGCCAGCCAGCCATCCTGTGCCGGGATCAGCCGCAGCAGGCGCTGTCCGCCGGCACCGTCCCAGGCGCTGATACCATCGGCGTCGGCCAGCAGCAGACGGCCCGATGGATGCAGGGCCAGCGCCGTTGCCGGTTGCGCCAGGGGCAGTGACCAGCGCTGCCGGCCCGTGGTCAGGTCCAGGGCGCGCACTTCCCGTTCCGTTGCCAGCACCAGCAGGCCCTGGGTCGGATCGACCGCCAGCGCTGTGGGACGGCGGCGCAATCGTTCCAGCCGGCGGGGCCGTTCCGCCGATCCGGGCCGCCAGTGGGACAGGGTGCCATCCGTCCCAAGCGCGATCACGCCATCTCCGGCGGCCAACAGCCTTTGCGCGCTTTGGTCCAGCCGCGCCGTGGCGCGTTCCGTGCCATCCCCGGCATCCAGCGCATGCAGCCTGCCATCGGCGGTCACCGCCGCCAACTGGCTGCCCACCCAGGCCAGGGCCGTGACACCGGGCAGGTTGGCCAGCGGGCGCGGGCTGGTCTGGCCCGGCTCCAGCAACATGATCACGTCGTTATCCGCCATCGCCACCCGCCCCTGATCCGCCGCCAGGGCGGTGACCGGGGTGGCGGTGGCAATGGGGCGCACCGTCGTTCCCGGCTGCCACAGCCTTACGATTCCGTCCGCCCCCAGTGATGCCAGCGTGCCCTCCGCATCCCCCAGCAGCGCCAGTTCCCCCGCCGCCGGCCCGGCATCCGGCCAGCGCCCCACCTCTGCCCCGGCATCCAGCTGCCAGACCCGCACCTCGCCATTCGCCAGCCTTGTCGCCAGCAATCGCCCGTCCATCGACAGGGCCAGGGCGGTCGTGCCGCCTGGAATGCGGCTGGGCACATCCAGCGTGCCGCGCAACACCCGGTTGGCCGTATCATTGATCAGCCGGGGAAGCTGGTTCATCTGATTGGCCAAGGGTGATTGCGCCGCCACTGGCGGACCAAGCGCCAGCAGTGCCGGCAGCAGCAGCAAAAGGGGCCCCCAGTGCTTCATAAGCCCGTTCCGGCAGGTAAGGGGCCTTGGGCCCAATGGAAAGCCGTATCCTCCCGCCGGGCCGGCATATCCGCCAGCCCCAGCCAGCCGCTGACGCCCAAGCCGTCCCCACCGCCCAGGCTGGGGCCGGTAAGGGACGGTTCATCCAGCAGAAAGCGCACAGCGATATCGAAGCCGTCGCCCAGATAAAGCCGGGTCAGCCGGTGGGCCCTGGCCAGGGGGGCGTCTTCGCCCGCTGCCGTCAGCCGCCGCAGGGTGGCAAGATCAACCGGGCCGATGCGGATGCCCAGGCGGGACTGCACCTCAAACCGGCGCTGGCCGATGGGGGGCAGGGCACCCAGGCCGCCATCCATGCCGATCCGCAGACGGGCGGCCGGAGGGATCCCGACCCAGCCGCCATGGAATTGCTGCACGCTCACCTTCTGCCCGAAATGCCCGGCCAGCAACCGTTCCAGCCCTTCCGCCGGGCGGGTGGCCAGCCCCAGCAGGGCGGCGTGGCAGGCCAGCCCGTCAGGGTCCAGGCCCGCATCCCCGGTGGCGATCCGCGTCGCCATGCCGGCGGTGCCCAACCCGGCCAGGGCCAGCAGGGGCAGATGGGCGGCCTTGTCGCCCGCCTCGTGCGACAAGGCCGGCTGGGCGCGCCGCCAACCCAGGTGCATCAGCCAGGCCAGCCTTTCGCTCAACAGGTCGATGAAGCCATGCAGCGCCTCCCGCCCCGCCCGCCGGTCGTCCAACAGGCGGGCGGTCAGATGCCAGGGCATGGTTCCGCTGGGGCCGGTCAGGCCGAAGCAGGCCAGCAGCAGTTCCGGCACCCCATCCGGTCCCGTCCGCACCTGGGCCACATCGCCCGCCGCGAAGCCCATGCGCAATTCCGTGCGCAACTGTGGCAGGCCGTCACCCGCCAGGTGGGCCAGCCGCATCAGCTGATCGAAACTGAAACCATCCGCATCCCCGCCCGTCAGGCGGATCAGATCAGCGGGCGTAAACCGGCCCTGGGCAGCCATGTGGCGATCCTTTCCTGACGTTGGCGGGAATGGGCTGTCACCCGGACGAAACTGTTGGCGCTGGCATGCAGGGCCAGGAAGCGTTCCAGCACCAGGGCGAACAGATATTTGCTGCCGCTGGCATCCGCCTCATCAAAGGTCAGGTCCACCCGGCTGCCCTGGCACCAGGCGGCTTGCCCCGGTGGGCCCAGCGCGTGCCAGTCCGGTGCCGTGGCAAGATCGACCAGCGTGCCGATGCGCTGGGCGGTTTCCCGGTAAAGCCCGGCATCGCGGTCGGGATGGGCGAAATTGTAAACCGCCAGCAGCCCGCGCAGGGCTGCGACACCACCAGCGGACAGGCTCAGCCGGTTGAAGGCGAGGTGGGAGACCAGCCGCCAGTGGGCATTGTCACCGCTGCCAGGGCGCAGGCAGCGCAGGGGGCGGCGCAGCAGCCGGGCGCGGGCCAGTGACGGATCACGGGCCAGTTCCAGCGGCCCGGCGGTCAGCCGGGCCGGCAGGTCGCGGTTGCCGCACAGCGCGGTGACGGCCAGCACCGCTTCTTCCCCGCGCCAGCTGCGGCCCTGCGGATCGGCAAGGCTGAGCGACAAATCCAGCCCGCCATCGCCGGCCTGATCGGCTGTCACATGCCAGCGGCGACCATCATCGGTTCCTTCCGGCAGGGGGCGGGGGCTGAACAGCGGGGCCAGTTCCTGGCTGGTCGCCTGTCCGGCACTGACCACCAGCCGCACCTGTTGCACGGCATGCACCTCAAACGCCTGTGGTCGCCAGCTGTCGGCAACCAGCGGGTAATGCGTGGTCTGGGGGGAGAGGCGCACCGGTTCCAGCCGATGGCTGAACTGGTTGACCACTGGCACACAGCCCAGGCGCAGGCAGTCCGATGCATTATCCGCCAGCATGGCAAGGCTGGTGGCAGGCACCTCCCCCGGATCGAACACAAAGCAGAGTTCGGCACTTTTGCCCGTCAGCGCCCCTTTCAGGCCGGTCGCTTTGACGAACAGGAACTTTTCCGGGAAGCTCAGATATTCCAGCAGATAGCGGTTGGCCAACGGCACACGCTCATCATAATCCAGCAGGCCGTCGCTCTCGGCAAAGCCCACCGGTTCACAGCCGGCCCCTGCGATGGCGCGATAGTGCCGTCCGTCGCCCACCGCCACCCCCCGCAGCCGCGCCAGCAGCAGTTCCAGCAATGCGTGGCGCTGATCGGGCGGGCCATCCAGGTGGAAAACCAGGCTTTCCAGCGGCAATTGTGCTAGGTTTTCCACACCGTCGGCTGCTTCCAGCCGGCAACAAAGCACCTGCGATCCCGGCAGCCCCAGCCCGCGCAGCCGCGTGCCGGCCAGCGGTTCCAGCCGGATATCGGTGATATGCAGGGGCCAGAGCGTTACGCTGCTGGTGGTGCGAAAGCGGCAGGCGATACCGCCGCCCGGTCCCACCGGCTGCGCCGGGGCCAGCAACTCCGTTCCCCTGGCAAGCGTGACGCCCCCCGTCACATCCGGCCCGCAGGAAAGCGCCGCGATGGCGCGGCAGGGCACGGGTTGAAGAAGGTGCGGATATGTGGCGGCCAGCAGGGCACGGGTGATTTCCGGCACGCCATCATCGATACGGGCCTGCACGCGTGCCGCCAGCAGGGCCGTTGCCTCGATCAGCCGTTCCACATGCGGATCGGGGCAGATATCGGCGGTCAGGTGCAGGCGTCCGGCCATTTCGGGATGACGCGCGGCGAAGGCGGCCCCTGTCTCACGCAGGGCCGCCAGTTCCCGCTGGTATGCCGCCAGCAGCCCGTCATTCATCGCAGATTTCCCTTCTTCCGGCGGTCGAACCGGCGGTTGGTGATGTCCAGCACCGTGTCGCCGGACAGATCGATCGCCCCGTCCGGCAGGATGATGCGCGCATGGATGCGGAAAACCGGGCGTTCATCCCGCCCCGGCAGGCCCGCATCGTCCACCCGCACATCGGTCAGCCGGGGTTCGAAGGCGGTGATGGTGCGGGCGATGGCCTGGCGCAGGCGGAACCTGTCGCCTGCACTGCGCGTGGTGATGGGGCCGGTATCGGGCAGGCCCCAGCCTGCCACCGTATCCTCCAGCGCTGCCGGCAACTCCCCCTCCGCCCAGGGGCGGCGGCTGTTCAGCACCAGCAGAAGGTGGGAGAAGATGGCTTCGCGCAGCGCGTCCAGCGTTTCCGGGGGGCGGTAATCCGCCGCGAACCGGTCCAGCAGCGGGGCGTCGGGGGGCAGGAAATAGGGCTCCATCATGGCCTATCCCCCCCGGTTGCTGCTGGCGTCCCAGAAATGGGAGATGTTGCGCATGGCCCCGCCCTGGCCATTGACGGTGTAGGTCCAGGCGATGCGGCCATATTGCAGCCCCACCTCCTCCCAGGCCGGCGGCACCTCCGTGGCGCTGCGCGATCCCGGCAGTTGTGGGCGCAGGCTGCGTACCAGCACGTCGTTCAGGGTGATTTCCATGAATTTCAGCTGGTTATGGCTGGCATCCCAGAGTTCCAGCGTGACCTCCGGCACCAGCCGACCGGAACAGCAGTAAAGCGCCAGCACCGGGCTGGCATCGTCGATCAGCTTGTCCACCACCAGATCACCATGGCGTACGCGCGATGGGGCCGCCGCCCCACCGCCGCCGGCGCTGCCGCTGGCCGGCTGTTCCAGCCCGTGGCGAAAGGACAGCAGCCTGATCCAGCCCGGTCGCGGGCTGTCCGGGTTGCTCGTGTCGATCCCGGAAAAGCGGATATAGGCTTCATGGCCCATGGGTGGTCTCCAGCGGGCTGCCGCCTGTCGGCGTGGTGGCCCCGCGATCCAGCGCGGCGGTCAGGCTGATGGCGCAATCCATCTCGTCGAACTGGAAATGCGGTTGGATATCCACCAGCATCTCGAACAGGTCATCACGTGCCGGATGCGGCGTAATCCGCACCTGACCGCGCCGCAGCGGCTGACGGGCGCGGATTTCCGGTGCGGCATCATCCTGATGGGCGACATAGCGGGACAGCCACTGGTTCAGCTTATGCTCCACCGCCGACGCGGTACCGATCTGGCCGATGGCCTGCTGGCCCAGGATGCGCAGATAGTGGGTGATGTGGCTGACGGCCAGCACCAGCGGCAGCCGTGCCAGCATGCGGGCCAGCGGGTCGTCATCCGGCCCGTCCGCCCGGTACAGGGAATTGGCGCGGAAGAAGGCGGCGAAGGGGCGGCCCTGGCAGGCGGTCAGCGGCAGCAACCCGGCTTCGGCGATGGCATCCTCCATCTCCTCCGTCGCGGTAAACTGGGTCATCGGTTGCGACAGCCGCTCCCCCTCCCCGGTGTTGAAGGGGAAGGGGGCTGTATCGGCCACCCGCCCCGCCGACAGCCCGGTCAGATCGGTGGCCCAGCCGTCACGGCTGACGGCCAGCCCCGCCACTTCGGCGAATACATAGACAGGGTGTTGCCATAAGGGGCGGGGCCTGGGCAGCGTGTGGGCGGGGAAAATCCTGGGTGCGGCGGGGTTTTCCAACTCAGCCCCCCGCGCCAGCAGACCCGGCAGCAGCAGCGCCAGAAAGCGGCTGGCCGACCGGGCGCGCAGGCGCCGCCAGCCGCTATCCCGGCGCAATTCCATCAGCCGGGATAGCAAATCGGCCCCTTGGGCGATCTCGGTGAAATCCCGCAACTGCAACAGTTGCGGTGCTGCCGCCGCGATGATCGGGGTGCTGGTCATCTCCCCCAGGCGGGCCAGCTTGTAAAGCAGGTGATTCTCCCGGCCCAGCGCCATATCCAGGCAGATCAGCCCGAATGGCCGGCCACCATAATAGGCCCCTTCATGTATCTGTCGGTACAGATGGCAACTTTCCAGGCTGCGATCGTCATGGGTCTCTGCCAGGTCCAGGTCGGCCCGCACTGCCGCCTCCGACAGTGGCAGCAGGGCCAGCCCCACTTCGCTGCCGGCAAACCGCCGGGCCAGCCGGGCCACGCCACGCCAGGATGCTTCCAGTGCGCGCAAGGCCGGATCGTCGCGCAGGGCGGTGATCATCCGGCCCAGCCGCCGATCCAGATCTGCCAGCCGCAGCAGCAGATCATCATCGCCCGCCGTCCCTGTCAGCCAGGGCAGCAAGCTTGCCAGCCGTTCGGTCACCAGATCGCGCAGATGCCGGGGCAGGCCGGCGGCCACCTCATCCCCGATGCGGTCGTGCGTTCGGGCAGCCAGTTCAGGGGCTTGGTGCCGCCACGCCGCGACCAGGGCGCGATCCACCAGATTAATCTGCAACGGCAGGGCGGGGGCCTTTTCCGGCCCTGGCGGGGACGTGGCGCACAGGGCCAGCGCCTGCGGTTCGAAATCCGCCAGCCGCTGGAAATGCAACAGGACCGGGAAAGCCGGGCCGTCCGGTTGGTCCGGGTCGGTCAGCCGCAGCAGCAGCGATGGTTTCAGGATGGCTAGGGCCTGATCGGCATCATGATCTTCCAGCCGCAGGAAATCCGGCGGTTTGCCGTCATCACGGTCGCTGTCCCTGCCGGCCTGCGGGGCGTAATCACCCACCAGCCCGATGATGAAGGGCAATGTCCGCTCCGGCCCGTCCGCCCCTTCACGGTAGCTGAGCCGGACCCGCCGCCCGTGATCCGCTACCACTCCGCCCCCATCCATCCAGCCGTACCGCATCAGCCATCCCCGCACAGGGCAACGAAGGGGGTGCCGTTGTTGGCGGCCAGGGTCAGCGCCTGAAGCTGGGCAATGCGTTCGCGCGTGCCGCTTGGACGGACCAGCCGGCGGATCAGGGCGGCGGCATCGCTGCCACCCTCGGCGGTCGGCGGGGCCTGGGGGCTGGCCGGTGGTTCGGGGTCGGCGGACAGGCCGGACGGGCTGCCGCCGCTGTTGATCCGCACAACCGTGCCGGAAAGGGCGATGCCCGCCGGGCCCAGTGTGATGAAACTGCTGCCTGATTTCAGGGTCAGGCCGCTGCCCGCCTCCAGCACCAGCTGCTGGCCGGCCTTCACCGCGATGGTGCTGCCGCTGCGAATGTCGATATCGGTGCCGGCTTCAAGCGACCAGTCCTCCCCTGCGCGGGTGCGGATGTCGCGACGGGCATCCAGGCTGTCAGTGCCGCCGACCCGTGCCCGCCGGTCCCCGCCGACGGACAGGTGGTCGCTGCTGCCCACCAATATGTGCCGGCGGGCACGGACCCGCACATCCAGATCGCGCTGGGCCTGGATGAAAACCTGTTCCGCCCCTGCCTTGTCCTCCAGCCTGATTTCATTGAAACCGCTGGATTTGGGGGTGGACCGGCTTTTCAGCACGCTGCGGGTCTTGTTGCCCGGCAGCGGGTAGGGGGGCATGTTGTCGGCATTATAGACGCAGCCGGTGACAATCGGCCGGTCTGGGTTGCCCTCCAGGAAGGCGACGACCACCTCCATCCCCACCCGTGGGATGGCCATGCCGCCCCAGCGCCCACCGGCCAGCGATTGTGCCACCCGAACCCAGCAGGATGACCCCTCATCGGCCTTTGAACGTCGATCCCAGTGGAAACTGACGCGGATGCGGCCATAGGCGTCGGTGTGGATTTCCTGCCCGGCGGGACCGACGACGGTGGCCGTCTGCGGCCCCTCCACCAGCGGGCGGGGGCTGCGCAAGGGGGGACGATAAGGCGTGTCCACCGAAAGGGCGCTGAAGCTGTTGCTGTAATGCGCCCCGCCACCCAGATCGCTGCTGGCTGAATGGCGGACGGAGATCAGCAGATAGGTGCCGTCATAGGTCGCCACCTCATGCCCGGACAGTTGCAGCCGCGTGCCGCAGGCCAGCCGTCCCTCATTGCTGGTGCCGTCGAAATGGTGCCGCTCCGCTTCCCAGCGTTCCTGGGCCAGCCTGGCCAGCCGATCGGCCCCATCCATGTCCTGATGGCCGGCGGGATGGTTGAACAGTTCAAGGTCCGCTGCATGGGCGGCACCCTTTGTTTCCGTGCGGCTGGCGGTCAGATCGCGTTGGGGCGTCTGGAAATTATGGTCGCTGACCGTGTGCTTGCCGGGGATCACCTGCCAGCGTTCGGTCAGGCTGCTGACCCCTGGTATGGCGTCGGCCATATCACCGCGCTTGACGGCCAGCGTGCCATCCCCGGCGAAAGGCCGGTGCGCCGATGGCCCATCCGCCAGCACCAGCACATGTCGCCCGGCCTCGTGGCGGAAGAAATAATGGATGCCATCTTCTTCCCACAGCCGGGCCAGGAAATCGAGATCGCTTTCCCGATACTGCACGCAGTAGGGGCGCACCGGGGGCTGGCTTTCCAGCACCATTTCGACATCGGTGAAGCCCCGTTCGCGGAAAATGGTCTCAGCGATCTGAATGCAGGTCTGGCCCTGGAAAATGCGGCTGTCGCTGTGGCGCGACAGGAACCAGAGCCAGGGGACCAAATCCAGTTCATAGTGAAAGCGATCGGCGGCGAATTCGCGGCCCCGATAGGCGGCATCGGCAATATAGCCATGGAAATGCCGGTCATCGCCGCCGGCCCCGCCCCGCAGGCTCACCACCGCGGGCTGGCCGGCCAGCCCGCCGAGGTCGACCGGTGCCCCGATGCTGAAGGCTTCCACCCGGAAACGGAAGGGAGAGGACAGCCCCTCCTCCCCCGTCAAGACGGTGGCGACCAGCCGGTCGGCACCCAATGGGGTATGCAGCCGGATCAGCCGGCTTTCCTGTCGCATCAGCCGAGCCCCTTTCGGGTGGCAGACCGGCTATAAAGGTTTCTGGGTAGTAGAGTAATATTGAATTGCGGGCTGCGCATACTCTAATCCATAGAAATCATCGCGCCGCCATGATTATATTTGATTTAATTCTATCTTCTATAATTAAATAGGCATAATGTTGATATTCAATAGAGTATTCATAAATTTTGTTTTTATATTTTTTTAAGCATTTTGTTTGTGATTTTCCCGTCGATGGTTATCTTGTCGGCGATGATCCAAGGGAGGTGATATGGAAGCCGGTGCGCAATCCCTGATTTCCCGTCTCAACCCGTCGACCCGCCGTTCCCTGGCGCTGGCGGTTCAATCGGCGCTGGGTTGGGGGCATCCGGCTTTGCGTCTGGAACATCTGCTGTCGGTGCTGTTGGAACAGCCGGACGATAATGTCACGATACTGTTGCGGCGATATGGGGTGGACGCAACGCGCGTACGGGCGGCGCTTGCCTGGGCGCTGGAGGCACTGCCCCGCACAGGTGCCGGCCGGCTGGAATATGACCGGGATTTCCTGTCCCTGTTGGCTGATGCCTGGATTTTGGCCTCCGACTATTATTGTGCGACGGAAATAAGGTCCGCCCATCTGCTGCTGGCCGTGCTGGATCAGGCGGATGGGTTGGCGGCCCTGCCAGCCTGGCAGTCGCTGCTGGCCCCGCTGCGGGATGATCGCGTGGCCTTGCGGCGTGATCTGATGGAAAAGCTGACCCCGCCGCATGACGATCCCGCTGCCGTGACACCAATGCTTCCCATGCAGCCATCCGGGGAGGAAAGTCCCCTGACCCGCTTCACGGTGGATTTCACCGCCCAGGCGCGGGACGGTCATATTGATCCCGTCTTCTGCCGTGACCGGGAAATCGGGCAGATGATCGATGTGCTGGGGCGACGGCGCAAAAACAACCCGATCTGCGTGGGCGAACCCGGTGTGGGCAAAACCGCCGTGGTGGAAGGGCTGGCCCTGCGGATCGCGCAAGGGGAGGTGCCGGATTTCCTGCGCGATGTCAGCCTGCTGGGGCTTGATCTGGGATTGCTGCAGGCCGGCGCCGGCATGCGCGGGGAGTTTGAGAAACGGCTGCGCGCGGTCATCGATGCGGTGAAGGCGTCCGTCCGCCCGGTGATCCTGTTCATCGATGAGGCGCACACCCTGATCGGTGCTGGCGGCCCGGCAGGGGGTGGGGATGCCGCCAACCTGCTGAAACCAGCGCTGGCGCGGGGCGAGTTGCGCACCATCGCGGCGACCACCTGGGGCGAATATAAACGCTATTTCGAAAAGGACGCCGCGCTGGCCCGCCGCTTCGAACTGGTGAAGCTGGACGAACCCTCACCCGACGATGCCGTCACCATCCTGCGCGGCCTGCGCCCGGTTTATGAAAAGGCCCATGGCGTCACCATCCGCGACGAGGCGGTGGTGGCAGCCGCCCGCCTGTCGGCCCGCTATCTCAGCGGACGGCAATTGCCCGACAAGGCGGTGGATCTGCTGGATACCGCTGCTGCCCGCGCCCGGCTCAGCACCATTGTACGCCCGGCATCGGTGCAGGCAGCCCAGAATGCCGTCGCCGTGCTGGAGCGGGAGCGGGAGGCGCTGACCCGCGATCTGGCAGCCGATCATCCGCGCCTGCTGGCGCTGGACGATTCCATTGCCACCGCCGCGCGCGAAGCGGCCAGCCTCTCTGACCGCTGGCAGGCGGAAAAGGCGCTGCTGGAACGGCTGGCCGCCGCCGGAGAGCCGGAACGCCCCGGTCTGCGGGCCGAACTGGCCACCCTGCGCAGCGACGGCACCATGGTGCATCAGGAGGTGACGGCCGATCTGGTGGGGCGGGTGCTGGCCGACTGGACCGGCATTCCCGTCGGCAGCATGGTGAAGGACGAGGCGGCAACCGTGCTGGGGCTGGAAGATGCGCTGCGCCGCCGCGTGCTTGGCCAGGATACGGCGCTGGCGGCGATAGCGCGTGGCATCCGCACCGCCAAGGCCGGCATCGGCAATCCCCAGGCCCCGCTTGGCGTTTTCCTGCTGGTCGGCCCCAGCGGGGTGGGCAAGACGGAAACGGCCACCGCGCTGGCCGACATCCTGTTCGGCGGGGA
>Ga0209373_10001332_pt1 | contig 29852 bp, 19 predicted proteins | sample Higcelweek5metaG_FD_187173 | JGI IMG/M metagenome (GOLD analysis project Ga0209373, IMG submission 187173) | Freshwater pond sediment microbial communities from the University of Edinburgh, under environmental carbon perturbations - High... | ecosystem: Environmental > Aquatic > Freshwater >... | reverse complement strand
AGAGGAATCTGTAAAAAACGCAGATGCAGGAAAAGAGCCGGAAACTACGAGCGGTGACGCTGCCGGGTACAGTTTTGAGCAGAAGCAGCCATTTGATAATGAAGAGACTGATCTGTCTGAAAAGATGTCTAAAGCTGAGACCGATGATAGATCTGCGGATAAATTAAAAAGAGGCCCGGACATCGGAAGTGGAAAAAAAGAGAGTGCTGAAGCAAGTGGATCTGACGATTCTGACATGTCAAAGAAAGCAGATGGCAGGCAGAAAGGGACAAAAAAAAGTCTTCTTGATAGAGTGAAATCTCATCCTGCTGTTTTTTTCATCATGCAGGAATCACTGCGGGAAAAGGTAATTCACTGGTTGATCGGGATCGCCGGATGCACACTCAGAATAGTCAGGATCAAACAGTGCGTGATCAGTGCTGCTGTTGCATTTGATGATCCATCGGTCTCAGGCAGATTGTACGGATATACAGAAGCGGCAAGATACGCCATAGGGCTTTACAGCAGGCGAATCAATTTAAAGTTCACACCTGTGTTTGAAAACAGGCAGAATGCATTTGACGGGAGGATCCGCATTGCAACATCACTGGGCAGATTGACATGGCCGGTTTTTTTTGCGCTTGTGACATTTCCATACTATACATTAGGAATAACATTGTGGCGCTATCGCAGTATGATGCGACGGGGAAGAAAAGCTCATGAGAAACGTTCTTGATGATCTCGCGGTGTCTTTCGGGGCTTCAATGCGTGAAGCAATTGAGCAGCTGGGTGCTATAACCATTTTCTTTTTTAAAATCATGCAGGCAGTCCCGGCATCGGTGAAAAGATTCCATCTTATTACCGAGCAGATAATGATTCTTGGGGTGACTTCAATTCCTATTATATTCTTTACATCTATGTTTGTAGGATTTGTAAGTGCCTGGCAGGTACAGTATCTCTTTGCAAATGCACTTCCCATGGATTACCTTGGAATGGCAGTAGGGAAAGCCGTTTTTACAGAGCTTGGACCGGTATTCACCGCGCTTGTAATAACTGGAAGAATTGGTGCCAAGCTGGCCGCGGAATTAGGTACAATGCGTGTTACCGAGCAGATTGATGCAATGATGTGCCTTTCACTTGACCCTTTTCACTATCTGCTTGCGCCCCGAATGATAGCAGGAGTCATTGTTCTTCCGATGCTGACTGTTTTTATGTCGCTGATTGCAGTTGTCAGTGCGCAGGTTCTTTCTGAACTGGCCATGAATGTCAGCAGTGCGACTTTTTATCAGGGTTTGAAAATGCTGTTTAGAATTGAGGATATTGTAATTTGTCTTGTTAAAGCATTTGTATTCGGAGGTGTAATTACACTTTCAGGCTGCTACTACGGGTTTCTTACCAAAGGCGGCGCAGTCGGGGTTGGAAAATCAACCAGAATGGCTGTTGTTGCAGCGATGATATTGATTATTATGACTAATTTTATAGTCGTAAATGTATTGCTGTAAGATTTCAAATTGAGCTGAATAATTTTTGATGGACCCCCGGTTTGATAGTGATGTTTATGAATACAAAAATAGAAAAACCTGTCTGGTATTTATTGAATATCAGTATGTAAAAAAATTGAAAAAGATTTAAAAAAATGTTGCGTGATATTTTTTAATTATTTATATTATCTGCGCAGTTCGAAATACGGTCCCTTCGTCTAGTGGTTAGGACACAGGATTTTCATTCCTGCAACAGGGGTTCAATTCTCCTAGGGACTACCAAAGGGTTTCCAGACAGATCAGTCTTCTGGAAACCCTTTTTTATTTTATTAACATTTTTTAATTCTGTTGAATTACTGCTGCTGTTTCTTTACCACCGTGTCGTGCCTGAAAGAGGCGAAACAATCAGTCTTGTCGCACGGTAATTACCTGTGCGTATTGAAACAATATAATTCTCTAATGCAAAGTTTACGTTTTCGATTCGCGCCCAATATCGGCCTGTCTGATGAAAACTGCTGCAGATTGTCTGTATTAATCTACCCTGCAGCGAATATATCTGAATATCAATCTGTGCGGGGTATGGAACAGTATACATGATTGACAGATTGTTTTTTTCTATGCTGCAGATGTTGAGTCCGACCGGATCTTTACTGTTAATTGTCAGGCGTGTGGAGGTCTTTGTTGTAAAGCTCCAGGCTGCTGACCATATTGTGGTATCTGTAGTTTCGGTTACTGCTGAAACCCGCCAATAGTATCTCGCTCCAGGTGTCAGCCCGCTTAACTGCAGGGTAGTATCACCAGTGACGATAGTATCTTTATTTGTAACGGCAAAAGAAGCATTTGCTGTACATTGAAATCGATAGGCTGTAACGTTAGTGACCTTCTGCCATAAAAACACAGGTTTTACTGATTGATTGAGTGATGAATCTGCCGGAGATAAAAGTTTTACAGAGTCACCGTCTGGAGGACTTGTACTGATTACATTAGTTGCATCCCAGGTATGTTCGTTATCCGAGAGCACCCATGAGTAATCTGCAATTTTGTAACCTTCACCGCGCCATGGATCCATGTAGTAAATTGTGGAATCTTTGATTCCATAGCCAACTACAAAATGGCCGCCCGATGGTTTGTATCCCCAGTGGATGATAAAGGGTCTGCCTGCTCCGATCTCAGTCTGGATTTTGTTAATAGTAAACTTGCCGTAGAAACCGCTGCTTTTTACTTCCCAGTGTTTTAGAATATCTTCTATACTGCCGGTATAACCGTAATTATAGTTCCAGTAATTGCATTTACCACCGGGGTTGTCACAGCAGTTTGCAGTACCAAAGTCGTGCCAGGTAATCTGTGTCCTCGCATAATCGGCTATGGTGCACTGTGAAAGCCCTTTACCATAGTAGTTTAACACAGCACAACTGGTTGCTGCCCAGCACCATTCGGTCTGTTCCTGTATTGTTTCCGGCAATTTCAGTATCTGTGCGACTGTGATGACAGGGCAGAGAATCATTAAAAAAACAGCAGATTTCAATTTTTTCCGTTTATGCATAATATATCCCACGAGAGTATATACTTTATTCCTATGTTTATTTGCGTTCCCGATATTTGTGGTGAATTTCAGTGAATAATTCCCTGTGTGACCGGTGCGGATTACCTTTTACAGAAAAAGCAGGGACTGCTGATTGAAGCGGATAATATTCACCATCGTTAAATCCCAGATTATTGCGATCGAGTACAAGAAAATCACATTTCAAAGGATCCAGTCGTAAAAGCGCTCTTCGATGTCCTTGAAAACGCTCATCATACTGACCTATCTCCTTTGCCAGTTCAGCAGCTCCGAGATCAACAGCTTTGAGTACATTGTCAACAACTGTAACTGTCAGTAATGATCGTGGTTTGCCGTTTATCATCACCGGTACGCGCCACTTGTTGAGTGCAACCGGATTATCTGAAGCGTTATTGGCAGTATCAGCAGTGGAGTCCTGATACACAGTATAAACACGCAGTGGAGTTCCGGTAGTTGCCATTTTGAATTCATCTCGGTTATTGAATCCATAGTGCGATTCATAGCCAATCGGGATTTTGCCAAGGAATGCGCCAAGTGATGACTGCGCAACATTGCAGACTGAATCATCTGAAAATATGGAATCATTCCCTGGGTTCGCCATAAGAATTGATGTAGAAAATAACAGAAATGCCATCAGGGAAATTCTCATATTTCCTCCGTATTTTGTCTGCTGAAAAATTGCAAGGCTGCCATTTTTACCTTCCGGTGTTAATTGTTACAGAAATAATATAACGAAAATTGCAGCATAAAAACGTTTAATTTTGTAATCGGCTGATTATTTCAGCACTGGTTTGATACAGACTTATACTTTTTCTGACGTTTTACAAAATACAGGCTGGTGGTATCCCTTTTGTCAATATAACATTGTATGGTTCTCAATATCAATGGATACAGTGATTTTAAAACAGTGTAAAATATGTTGACTTAACCGAAAAAGAGTTGTTTTATGGTGGATTGTAATATATAATGAATTCAATAATAATGACTTGTAATTATTATGCTGAAACTTTGAATATCCGGAAGACTCCATCACACACACGATGATAGCTGATTTTTGAAATGGCGTTTTACCTGATATTCATATCATACCCTGAAGCGCAAGGGACAATTGATATGAAGAGACTTTTTTTAGATTACTTCTTTAAAGATGAGCGGTTCTACACTGAAAAATATTCAGATTGTGTTGATATTAAGAGATCTGTGGCAGGTGTTTCCGGCAGAATTACTATAATATTGGCAATGTTTATTTTGTCAACATTGTATATTGCACTTGTCAATGCTGCTGAAAAAAAAGATAATCAGGATGTGTTTCAATTAAGCCTCGAAGAGCTTGGGAACATTGTTGTTACGCCATCCAAGTCACCTCAGTTTACATCTGATATAACACAGAAAGTTGATATTATAGATTCCCTTGAGCTTTTGACTTATGTTTCCGGAAACAGCAACCTTTGTGAAGCAATAGCAAGACTTCCGGGGGTTTCTGTATGTGCCCTTTCCCGTAATGATGCAAATTGGGGGACTTATGGGGGGATCGGGCCCAAATACAGCACATATATGCTTCAGGGACTGCCCATTGATGCATTTATGGATCCTTTGTCGCTTGACTTGAATGCAATTGACCATATCGAAGTGCAGCGCGGTGCCGCATCGGTATTTTATCCCAACTATCTTTCGCAGGATTTTGCAGGCAACCAGTGTCCTCTTGCCGGAACTGTCAATCTTATATTGAAACAGAAAATTGAGCATCCCCAGACAGTTTTTCAGATCTCGTATGGCTCCTATAATACACTTAACGGGCAGCTTTTTCAACAGAACAGGATTGGCCGCTGGAATTACTTCTGTGGTTCAACCTATGAAATATCGGATTATACCAATTACAGTGCTGGCGGATCATGGCTTGACATGAAAAATAATCCGGAGTACAGAAAGACAAAAGTTTACGGCGGTCTGACTCTGTTTATGGACAAGAGTGAAAAACAGAAACTGACAATTTTCGGCCAGAGAACATGGCATGACGGCGATGCAGGGCGCATTTATCGCGGTTTTGATAATAAATACGGTACTGTCAATGTCGGGTATGATATCACAGTCAGTGAAAACATAAGTCTCCAGTCTCATATCGGCATTCGTTCATACGACCGTACATGGGAGAATAGCAAAACCGGTTCCATGCCTGCGGATATAGACACGCTTATTGATAAAAACGGAGTCGGTCAGGTGATTGTTCCCGCAGATATCTCACTCTCATTATGTCATGGATACAGCGGCTGTTTCAGTGTCGGTGCAGATTATCAGGATGTAAGGTATAATACATGGATTGATTCATTGACAGGCTATCGTTCCTACCGTAATAAATCTTCCGCTGTGCAGGGTGGTTTTTATTGTCAGGAGAAATACAGCTTTTTTAAAAAACTGATTCTGCGAGCCGACCTCAGATATGGCTATATAAAAAATGTTATTAATGCAGCTGATGGCTCCGTGCCAATAGACAATAGCGTCAAATGGAGCAATGTTCTGTGGAGTGCAGGGGCGCGGTATCTATTTACTGATGATGTATCGGTCTATCTTAATGGCGGCAGCAGTTTTCTCACACCGGGGCTTAAATCAAGCGGCGGTACAATAAAGTCAGGTGACAGGGGGCTCCCTGGGCGTGATGGCCAGCTGCCTAATGCGGATCTTAAACCTGAACAGGGCATAGGCTCTGATGCCGGGATCGATTTTAAATTAAGAGCACACTTTAAAGTCAGCGTACGTGGATTTTATATAAGTGTCAATGACGCGATAATCGACAATGTTGTAAGCCGCAATCCGTCGCAGACGCAATCTGTAAATGCAGGATATTCAAGATCTGCTGGAGGAGAGTTGGAAGTGTCGCAAAAAGTCAATAAGTCGGTGTCCTGGTTTTTAAATGGAACCGGTATGATGACAAAAGTTGAGAATGAAGTAGCGGAAAATGAAGATAATGTCGAGATTCCATTTTCACCAGAGGTTACAGCAAATCTGGGAGTAAACTATTATGCGTCATTCGGATTTACATTGACATCATCAGTAAATTATAACGGCGGATTCTACGATGGAACGACAAAAACAGAGCGCAGCTTTTTCAAACCCGGATTTGTTCTTAATGCCTATATTGCGCAGGTGTTGATAAAAGGTGAATCTTTCTCGGTTGAATGTTTTGCCAGATTTTACAATATTACAAATAACAGATTTGTTATGCCATGGCAGTTTCAGAATACCGGTTTTTCAGGTATGGGCGGAATAAAGGTGACATTTTGAGTACTGTTAAAAATACAAGTTGTCAATATAATGGCGGTGTGATACTGATGCTGTTAATGTTTTTAACAGCCCTGTCACCCCATAATTGTCCTTGTCAACCTGGAGACGACAAACTGGAATCTCAGGTGAAGGCTGCGTATATTTACAATTTTACAAAATTTGTTCGCTGGAATGACGTAAAGTCAGACAGCTTGACAAATCCGGTCTGTATTGCCATACTCGGGGCTCTCTCTATTGGAGATATATTAAAAAATTTTTCTGACAAACAATCCGGCGGGCGTCTCCTGGTTGTAAAAGATCTTGAGCTGGATAAAATGAGTTCCGGTGAATATCAGCTTATATTCATCGGGCAGGCGCAGCAGAAGCAGATCCCTGCGCTGCTCAGGATGCTTGACGGAACTGATATACTTACTGTAAGTGACAGTCCTGACTTTACAAGGCATGGGGGAATGATCGGTTTTTACATAGAAAATGGAAAAGTAAAGATTGAGATAAATATAGACGCGGTAAATAATTCGAAACTGAAAATCAGTGCAAAACTTCTTGAAGTTGCAAAAATAATTTCAATGGAAAAAAAATAGTATGATAGATTTTTTCAGAAAACTGCCGATCAAGACAAAAATGATGCTGATTATCATGTTTACAAGTATTATTAGTCTGTTGCTGGCTGGTACGGTCATTATTTTCTATAACAGCTATCTGGCAAAAAAAGAGTTGATAAAAGATACATCATCTATAGCCAAGCTCATAGCAGACAGAAGTACAGCATCCCTGGTTTTCGGGGATTCAAGCCTTGCCGTTGAAAATCTTGGGGCACTTCATGTGAAAACATCAATAATTGCAGCCTCCATTTTTAATGAACAGGGGGTTATATTTGCTCAATATGGCGCATACAGCATTAACACAATGGCATTATCGCAAAATCAGAATGTCAGTAGTCTCGGATATAGTTTCAGAAACGGGAATCTGCTTTTATTTGAGCCGATTATCCTTGAAGGAAAACAGATTGGTACGGCTTTTATCTGCGCAAGTCTTAAAGAGTTCATGAGTCAGCGGGTTAAATTTATTTTACTGGTAATTGCAATTATACTATTAACCTCAATTGCAGCATTTTTTCTTTCTTCATATCTGCAGGAATTTATTTCAAAACCACTTTTACATCTTACGGATATCGCAAAGTGCATTACAAATCAGAAAGACTACTCTTTACGGGCGAAAGCCGGCAGTGATGACGAAACAGGAATTCTTATAGCAGCCTTCAATAACATGCTCGATATGATACATGCTCAGAATGCCGGACTTGAATTGCGTGTGGCTGAGCGCACAGAAGAACTTGTGCTGGCCAAAGAACGAGCAGAATCAGCAGATCGTGTGAAATCGGCATTTTTAGCGACCATGTCTCATGAACTGCGGACACCTCTGAATTCAATAATAGGTTTTACCGGTCTTGTACTTCAGGGGCTTGCCGGACCGCTTAACCAGGAACAGGAAAAGCAGCTTGGTATGGTTCAAAACAGCGGTCATCACCTCCTGACTCTGATTAATGATGTACTGGATATTTCAAAGATAGAAGCAGGTCAGGTTGAGATTTTCTTTTCCCCATTTGATCTTGCTGGCTCAATAGAGAAAATTATCGAGACTGTAACGCCGATTGCCGACAGAAAAAATCTGAACATTGCAGCCATAATCGCACCTGGCATCGGGCAGATTACAGGAGATTGCCGGCGTTTTGAGCAGATTCTTCTCAATTTGCTCAGTAATGCCATCAAATTTACAGAGAGCGGTGAAGTGCGTGTTGAGTGCAGAATGGAAAAAAGAACTGTAGTAACCAGCGTTACGGATACAGGAACCGGTATTAAACCTGAGGATACAGGCAAATTATTTCAACCATTCTCTCAGCTTGACACCGGTCTTACCCGTCAATATGAGGGAACAGGACTTGGATTAGCCATTTGTAAAAAACTGGTCGGCCTCATGGGCGGTACAATCAAGGTTGAAAGTGAGTGGGGCAAAGGAAGTACGTTTGAATTTACTCTACCTGCTGATCCGGAGCAAAAAGTATGAAAAATGAAATTGTTGTTATTGAAGACAACGAGCAGAACCTCTATCTTGTAACATTTCTGTTGGAGCGGTATGGCTATAAGATTTTTCCGGCCACAAGCGGTCCTGATGGAATTGCACTGGCAGCTCAGGTTCAGCCTGAGCTGATCCTTCTTGATATTCAGTTACCGCTTATGGATGGTTATACTGTGGCGCGGGAGTTGAAACGCAATCCGCTTCTTTTAAATGTACCGATTATTGCGGTAACTTCCTATGCAATGGTGGGAGATAAGGAGCGGGCACTGGACGCTGGGTGCGTGGGCTATATTGAAAAACCTATCAATCCGTCAACTTTCGTTACGGAAATAAAGCGGTTTTTGCCGCTCTGAAATCAGTATCAGTGAAATGGTGGGCCTATGAAAAAAATTCTTATTGTCGATGATAATCAGCAGAATCTCTATTTGCTGCAGGTGCTTTTAACTGCCAGAGGTTATCAGGTGGAACAGGCAGTAAATGGTGCAGAGGCGCTTGAATGTGCACGCCGTGAACCTCCGTACATGATAGTGAGCGATATACTTATGCCTGTGATGGACGGTTATGCATTATGCCGTGAATGCAGGGATGACAAACGGCTGAAAAATATACCTTTTATTTTTTATACTGCCACTTACACCGAGCCTGCTGATCAGGAGTTTGCCCTGAAGCTTGGCGCTGACAAATTTATCATTAAACCGGTTGAACCGGACATTTTTGCGAAAATACTTCTGGAAACTGAAAAGGAATTCGAGGAGGGAAAGCTTGTTTCTGCAAAACCTCAGATTGAAAACGAAGTTTACTATAAAGAATACAATGCTGCTCTTATTCGCAAACTTGAAGATAAGATGAGGGAGCTTGAGGCGGCCAATCGTATCCTGTTGTCTGATATTACAGAACGAAAACGGACAGATGAAGAACTGCGCATTGCCCTGGTAAAATATAAAACATTGTTCGAATGTCTACCGCTTGGAGTTACTGTTACAGATAATACCGGAATAATTTTAGAGACAAATTTAACGGCAGAGAAGCTGCTTGGTATTCAAAATTCCGAGCATATCAAACGCACGATTGACAGCCCGGAGTGGAATATCGAACGCTCAGATGGAACCACGATGCCTTCTGATGAATATGCGGGTGTAAAAGCGCTGAAACTTAGGCACACTGTTGAAAATGTGGAAATGGGTGTTGTTAAACCTGACAATACTATTACATGGCTAAATGTCACCGCAGCGCCATTGCCCCTTGATAATTATGGAGTAGTTATTACATATAGTGACATTACAGGTCAGAAACATGATGAGAATAAACAGAAGAAGCTTGAAGACCAGCTCAGACAGTCACAGAAAATGGAGGCTATAGGCCAATTGTCCAGTGGCGTGGCTCATGATTTCAATAATCTTCTTGGTGGAATTGTAGGGAACGCAGAACTTCTGAAAATGGACCTTCATCCGCAATCTCCGTTACAGGGTCATCTTGACTGTATTATTTCTTCCTGTCTGAAAGCCGGAGAGCTGACAAAACAGCTGCTGTCCTTTGCCAGAAAAGCTCCTGTTGAACTTCAGGAGATTGAGGTAAATGTTTTTCTTAAACAGGTCGCAAATCTTATGAGAAGGACAATTGACCGCAGTATTGAAATTGTTCTTGACCTGCCGGAGGATATCTCATTTATTTGCGGTGACCCCAACAATCTGGAAAATGCACTTTTAAATATTGCCATTAACGCCCGTGATGCTATGCCTGATGGAGGGCGTTTCAGTATTGAGCTGGAGAATGTGCATTTGAACAGGGATTCATTATTAGATAGTCATTATGAAGTGAAAAATGGTGAATATGCCAGGATTTCACTCACAGATACCGGAACCGGTATGAGCAGAGAAGTTAAAAACCATATATTCGAGCCGTTTTTTACTACCAAGGAAGTTGGCAAGGGAACCGGTCTTGGATTGGCCGCTGTGTTTGGGTGTGTAAAACAACATGATGGTTATATTACAATGGCATCTGAAGAGGGTGCCGGTACGAAGTTTGAACTCTATTTACCTATTGTAAAGCACACTGACAACAGGGCGGTTGAAGACGGGAAAGCGGCAATTCCCCGCGGGTATGGTAATCTGCTTGTTGTAGATGATGAACCGATTTATCATGAAATAATATCTAAAATTTTTGGAAACCTCGGGTTTGCGGTACACTGCTGTTCTGATGGTGTTGAAGCGATTGAATATTATCGTGAACACACCACTTCTATACAAGTGGTAATTCTTGATCTGAATATGCCGAAGATGAGCGGCCGGCAGTGCTACATTAATCTTAAAAAGATAAATCCTGATATACAGATAATAATTGCGTCAGGGTTTGGTGACATTAAAGAACAGGAAGCTTTGCAGAAGGAGGGTGCGGGTGTATTTATACATAAGCCATACAATGCAAAGGAACTGAGAGCCAAAATAACGGAATTGACCGGTATATAGAGCAACCTAAAACGGTCTGTGGTGATGGGCCATTCAGACTGAATGACCCTTTTTGCATATAGTGTTTCACTGCTTTACATATGCGTTTTACATACCGGCATGCCTTTTTACATTCAAACTCAAATCCAATCCGGTCCTGATCTCTGAGCCGCTTCGTTTAATATTCCCTGTAACAGATTCTGCTGCGTAAATAAAATAAAGATCGGTAATAAAGGTTCCATCCTTAAATGAAGCATGTATTCCACTTTGAATCCCTGAACTGGAAATTGTTTCACGGAACGGAATCCATGGGGTGTAGCGATGGAGCTGGGTGTTTACATCCACAGGCTGCACATAGTTGAAAATATCTTTCATGCCCGAAGACATCAGTTCATTACGCTGCTCGAAGAGATAACCTATTGTCAATGTAAGGTCGGTTGACTTGTTTATGCCCAGAGCAGGGATTCGTGCAAAATTCAAATTGGAACCAATCCCAAATCTATTCAGGTTCTTTGATTTTGAATCTTTCAGTGAATCCGGATACTCATCACCGAGTGTCAAATTGGCTTTTGTAAAGGAATATTCAAGCCATGTATTTGTCAGGCTGAAAAGTTCGATATTTGAACCGATTCCAAACCGCAATGATCCGGTCTTCCAGTCGTAGCCGCTCCTCTCCCCATTGTAGGAAAATGGATGGTTGTCATTACCGGGTTTCATTCTGGCAGATTTATTCTGCATATATCCGAAGTCAATTGACGGGGTGAGATTGGCGTTGTCATTCAGGCTGAAACTGATCATGTTCTGCAAACCAAATGCAATACTGTCATTTTTTATCGGATCTGCATCCCAGAGTTTTTCTGCGCTGTTATCTGAGGCAATTGTGCGGAATGTATATAAGCGCGAAACATTATCTGTTTTTTCAGTATAGACAAAATGCTCTTTAGCGAAAGTAAAACTAAAACTGGCTTTATCTTTAATCTTTGGAATATTTATATCACCAGTTACATCAATCTGAGGTAATTTCACAGATGCATATCGTTCCTGAAGAAGTACATTTTCCTTTGAGTTGAAAAGTGTATCAAGAAGAAATGAAGCATGAGCATACACGCCAAGATTTACAACCGGAGTTATCTGACTTCCGATACAGAACCCCACATCCTGAAGTCCGATTATTGAACGGTTATTATCACCATTTTCTAATTTTTCTTTTCCTATGAAACCCTGGGCTGCAAAACCACTCCTGAATACTTTTTTTGTTGTCTGGCTTAATATCATCAAACCAAACTGGTGCAGCGGCAATGTAAGACTATCTGATTTAATAGAATTGTTGGAGTAATTCAGGGATAATAAAAAATTCTGTGACGGACGCAGGGAAATTGCCGGCAATACAAAACCGCTGTACTTTCCTGTGGAATCACCCGGACCATTTACAGATGAGCTGTAAAAGCGATACCCTGCATTCAATTGCATAAGATTTGTATCACTCTCCAGTTTTCCGAGAGGATTACCTGCAAAATCATATGAGTTGTAGTTAGAACTATCTGTAAATGAAGAAGACAGGGTGATATGCTGCTTTGCTGAATACGATGTTGGAAGTGTAGAGTGATGAATCTGGGTGAAGCACATTTGGAAAAGACCAAAAGTCAATATTGCCGGTAGAATGCGAGTCATTAATAATCCTTTCTTTCAATTTTTCTGCCTCCCCTTTGCCCTCTAAATTAAGAAAATATTTGAGGGGATGCAATGAAATAATTGAATGGACACATAGATGAATCTGTTGTTTCTGTTCGCGAAAATAGAAAGTGTTCGCATTGAGGATAAATCGTAATACAAACAAAATTAGTGTGTTGTTTGTTTTAATGTGTGCAATTATAGAAAGCTGTTTTTAAATTTTTATCACATTCATGTATTTATTTGGTTATATTGAGTAATTATGAAATCAAAGTCTATGCCTTGTTTTAATATTTACAACTATACCGATTACAGGCTCCTTTTAAAGGAGTATTACACATTTCAAAAGAATGTAATCAGATCGTTTTCGTACAGGTACTTCTCTGTCAAGACTGGAGTTTCAGCCAGCCTGTTCAAAGATATAATTGACGGAAGGCGTCGATTGAGCCTTTCGGTTATGCAGAAGTACGCAAGAGCAATGAATCTGTCTGTAAAAGAAACTGCCTATTTTTGTGCTGTTGTACGTTTTGTAAATAGTAAGACCATTGAAGAAAAAAATCTTCATTTTTCTGAAATATTCCGACTACGGGGAAGTTCAACCATAAAAATTATTGACAAAAGCAATTATGATTTCTTTAAAGACTGGTATCATAGTGCATTGCGGGAAATGGTGACACTTCCGGATTTCAAAGAGGATTATGATTGGATCGCAAGAAAATGCATTCCGCGTATCACTTCAGCTCAGGCAAAAAAATCAATTGAAATAATGCTGAAGCTGGGGATTTTGCGTCGAGATGATAAAGGGAATCTTGAGCCGTCTGATGCTGTAATATCATCAGAATATGAGATGAAATCGCTCATTTTAAGAAATTTTCAGTCTGAAGTGATTGGGCTGGCAAGGGACGCGCTGGATCGTTTTGAACCTGCCGAACGTGAAATAAGTTCACTCACGCTTGGGGTTTCAATGCAATGTTATTCACGGATAAAAGAACGCATCCGCAGTTTTAAAGAGGAGCTTCTGAACATGGCCGTCGAAGACACAACCAGATCAGAAATTGTATGTCAATGTAATTTCCAGCTTTTTCCGTTAGTGGAAACAGATTCTTTGCAGACAGGTTATACACAATGATGAGTTACAATTGCAAATGCCGTTTGTTTAATGGGACAAATCTGCTGCGTTTATTTAAATGCTGCATAACGGCAGGGATTTTTTTTATTGGCTGCACATCAGGTGGAGGGCTGACCGGTACCGGTTCTCTGTCCGGTAACGGCCGTATTTCCTGTGTTATTCATAATGATGACGGAAGCTTTGCTTCGAATGCTGCAGTACGTTTACGATTAGAGAATTATACCGCAGGCTCAATTGCCGCAAAGACAGCGTCTTCGTATCGGGATACGTTTACTAATGAAAAGGGTGAATTCAATATCAATTCAATTGATTCCGGAATATATTACATAGAAGTCAACAATGGGAAATCCCGTGCAGTTCTGCTTGACTGCGAGATCTCAGGCAGGGATACCATGGTACATTTGCCTGATGCAACACTTCTTCCGACCGGGTCAATAAAAGGCTCCTGCATCATGGCACCGGGGGATTCATCAGAAGTTTACATCAGCGTATATGGGATTGAACGGCTCGGCGTACGTGACGAGGTGACCGGAGAATTCATTATAGGGGATGTTCCCGCAGGAAAATACACGGTCCGTATAATGTCTTCTTCCACGGAATACACACCTGTGCAGTTTGCAAATGTCAATATCAGTCCGGCTCAGACAGCGGATGTGGGTAATGTTGATCTTAACCTTTTAAGTAAATGGCGTTTTTCAAAAAATATTTATCTTAATACAACTCAGACCGGTGCTTCCGTATCCAGTTCAGTCACAGATATTCCAATTCTTGTAAGATTACGGGCAGATAACTTCGATTTCAGTGAAGCGAACGCTGGCGGCAGTGATATCCGGTTTACAAAAGCCGATGGTCGGCCCCTTTCCTTTGAAATTGACAAGTGGGATGCACTTGCCAGCGATGCTCAAATATGGGTGAAGACTGATACTGTTTATGGTAATGACAGCGCGCAGTATTTCAAAATGTACTGGGGAAACCTAAGTGCCCCCGACAGTTCAAAGGGTCTGAATGTTTTTGATACAGCCAATGGATTCGAGGGTGTATGGCATCTGGGGGAAAATGCGCAGACTGTCAATGACGCGACTGCAAATAATAATGATGGATACAAAAAGGACAATGTAAAAACAACAGCGGGAAATTGCGGTTTTTCACAGTTTTTTGATGGGTCAGGTGACTTTGTCGAAATAGGAAATGTATGTAATCCTGAAATGTCAAACCTGACTGTGTGCGCATGGGTAAAAAAAGCAGGTGTAAATAAAATACAGACGATAATTTCAAAAAGTGCCGGTGGAAAGGCCACCGCAGAATACGGCTGGCTATTTCAAATTGATCAGAATGGTGCTCTGGGTTTTTATATGGCGACAAGTGAGGTCACATGGGGTGAGGAGGGCACATTTGTATTGACTTCCAATGTATGGATTACTGATACAGTCTGGCATCATGTTGCAGCAGTTATTAACCGCAATGACCGTAATGACTGCCATGTGTATATTGACGGATCAGATGTAGGTACATACCCGACAGCCGGTGATGTAAGAAATATAGGCAAACTGGAAAACACACTTGCGCTTCGCATTGGATCTGACGCGGCCGGCAATTGTCAGTGGAACGGCTCCATTGATGAGGTTACAATTGTGTCAAGGATACTCTCAGGTGATTGTATTAAACTTATGTACATGAATCAAAGCGCAGATAAAAAACTTCTTTCTAATGCAAAATAAGATTGAAGCATGAAAAACAGACATCTTGCTGCGTATGATAATCTTATAGATTCCAAAATGGTTCAGCTGTTTATTGCAAATGTAAATGTGGCTGCATGTATGGCCCGTGTTTCAGATGATAATTTTGAAATCCGGGTCATACAAAAAGTTTCACCCTCTTTCTACCGCTTCAGGTGCATCATGTACTGCATCGATTTACCCTGTACTTTCACCTGCACTATATAGGTTCCTGGCGGCATACTTCCGGTATCAGTTCTTAGAAAATGGTCTCCCGGCAACAGTGTCTGTGATGTTGAATTTATCAACCTTCCTGAAAGTGTGAAGACTGAGACCCTGACTTCTGTTATACCGGGAATGGAAAACCTGAGGGCGTTTATTGATTTGTCAAAAAACATTTCAGGGCTGTTTTTAGTGGTACTGTGTTTCTTTACCGGAGCAGTACCGCCCAGCTGACACAATGTAAAGTTGACAGATGGTTTTCCGCCTGCCTTCTGAAAGCTTCCGGCTATCGCAAGAGTATTATCTTTCATTGCAATACCGTATATGCCGCCGTTTATATCATTTTGTGAATTACTGTCAAGCTTCATCCATGCTGCACCATTCCATACAGCAATATTTCCTGTAATAGTTACACCTATTGAATCAAACGAGCCGCAGACAAGCAGGTTGTCGCTGTTGTCAACAAGGATCTGTCTGATTGCATCACCATTCCGCTCATATCCGGCATTTTTTGTATTCATCGCACTCCAGGCGCTTCCATCCCATTTTGCAATGTTTCTTGCCTCCACCTGACCAGCATATTCAAATCCGCCTCCTGCATAAAGGTTTCCCTTGCTGTCAAATGCGAGTGCATAAACCGGGGAAAGCCTTGTAGGTTCCCTCTGGATGCCGTCTCCAAGCGGATACCAGGCAGATCCGTCAAAGCGTGCAATGCTCTGTGCCGCAACGGTTCCCGCTTTTGTAAAATCACCGGCGGCATACAGATTTCCTTTTTTGTCAAAGGAAACGGCATTTACGGCATTTCCTGTAATACCCCCTCCGACATCACTCCATGTTATGCCATCCCATACCTGAAGTCCGGCGCCGCTATCAGTGCTTCCGCCGGCATATAATAAACCTTTGGGGTCAATTTCAAGTACTGCAACATCTTTTATTCTGAATTTATTGTTCTTTCCATCCTTTAGACTTATGGATTCCCATGTGTTTCCGTTCCATTTCATTACACCTGTGTTTTCAACATCGCCATAATACGAGCCTCCTGCGTACAGATTGTCGCTGCTGTCAACCGCAAGAGCCCTGACATTGCAGACAAGGCCGCTACTGAGCCTGTTCCATCTTATTCCATCCCATCTGGCTATATTGCCTGCTTTTTCTGTTCCGGCGAAGTTAAAATCCCCTCCTGCATACAGATTGCCCTTATGGTCATAAGCCACAGACAGTGCTGCCCAGTTCAGACCGTTGCCGCTGCATGCATCTGACCACCCTGAGCCGCTGTTTTTTAAAAGCCTGAAGTGTAACTGTAAAGTATCAGGATAATAAGGCTCCTCATAGAAACTTACGTATACAGTTAATTGCTTGTCAATCATTATCAAGTGAGGGCTTGAAGGAAAATCTCCTGTCAACGGGTGCCAGATTTTGCCGTCCCATCTGGAAACATACTCTTTTACGCCTGTGTCCCGCGCGTTCAAATTTCCTGCAAAGTAAAGATTGTCGTCAGGCCCGACAGCGCACTGATTTTCATATACCGGAAAATCAATGTTGTTTCCGAGTGAGTGCCACTCTTTTCCATCCCACTGCGCAAGACCGGATACGTTTGCGGTTCCTGCAAGATCAAAATTGCCGGCAGCGTACAGTTGGCCGAATTTGTCGCATCCAATCCAGTACGCAAAAACAGCCGAACTGTCTGTTGTCAATTTAAGCGGACCGATATCCTCCCATTTTTCGCCATTCCATCGCGCAATATTATTTACCGCAACTGTTCCTGCCTGATCAAATCTGCCTGCCACATAAAGGTTGTTTTTACTGTCCATTTCAAAGCAGCCGACAGTGCCGTGTATATCGCCAAGCTCTGTCCAGTTTCCCAATGTGTCCATTTTAAGTATTGTGGCCCCTGAAGAGATAAATTCACAAATGAACAAATTTCCAAAGCTGTCAAATTCAATATCGTAAACACTGTTGGGCCTTCCGTTTCCCACCGGGTTCCACTTGTCTGCATCCCACATGGCAATATGTTTCAGAACTGCTCCATCTGTGATTTCAAAACGTCCGGCCGCGTAAAGCCTCCCTTTTCTGTCAAATTCAAGATCATTTATCTCTATCCCGGGGAGTCCGGGAGCAACAGTACTCCAGTTCAGGCCGTCCCATTTGCCGATTGCTCCCCCCAGACCAAGTCCGCCTGCAATCACTTCATCTCCGCACAGGTAAATTGAGCCATCAGAATCGGATGCGACAGCAAAAATTCCCTCATACATGAACATGTTCGATTCGCCCATGGAGGTCCAGCTTATGTCCGGCTGTGTAAATGATTTACTTGCGGCAAACGTATAAATTCCTGCAATTTCTGATACTGCAATCATGCAGAAAACAACATACAGAAGAGAACTTCTTTTCATGATACCCCCAATTTTTAAGGCAGTTCAATACATTGTGTGATATTTTTCATTCAATATTTCCGGAGCGCCAGACATCGTTTACACATGCATCATATCCTGTCATGCCCGCTGCGATCCAGATTCTATTTCTAAATACCATTGACGAATGAAAGGCCCGCGGTGTAATACCCTCACTGTCACTGGTACGGACCCACTGCAGTCCGTTTTTTGAATGCCACATATCCTCTGCCATGTCAAAACTGTTTATTCCATAGCCCTCAATGAGCCACATTTCATTGTTATATACAAGAAGAGAATGTCCCTGTCTGGGTGAAAACTCTGCATTCCCGACGGCTTCTGTCCATTCTGAGCCGTTTACAGAATACCAAATATCATTAAGCGGATTATAGGCTGTGTCCTCTCCTGCGATGATCCACATTTTCCCGTCAAAGCAGACTGCGGCATGCGAGCTTCTCGGTGAAAATTGGGCGCTGTCAGTCACAAGGCTCCAGTTTATTCCGTCAGACGAATTCCATACATCATTCATCTTTGACTTTCTTGTCAACCCACCAGTGAGCCACATTTTATTATCATGCACAGTCACAGTGTGGAAAATGCGGGCTGAAAATTTTGCGCTGTCGCAGATGCAGATCCATTTTATCCCGTTTTCAGAAGTCCAGATATCATTTTTATATTCACCCCAGCTGTTTGCATAGCCTCCGATAAGGTAAAGTCTGCCGTTGAATACAGTCATTGCCTGACCGGAACGTGCCGGAATATCCGATGCCTCTTCTGTCCAGTTATAACCGTCAGCTGAAGACCATGCGTCGTCAAGACTTCTGAAGCTTGTCTTTGGGGATTCTCCAGTGGTGCCTACTCCGCCATAGAGCCACATGCGGTCAAGAAATACAAGTCCGGCCTGATAAAGCCGCGGGCTGAATGACGCGTTCCTGGTTACAGGCGCGAACAGATTTAGATTGACAAAAAGAGTGTCAGATGCTGTGTTGCCGTCATCATCCGTCACGGCAATACTTAACGGGTACGAGGCGGCAGTGCTGTCGGGAAGAATTGCAGATACATCCTGTAAATCACTGCCTGTTGAGAATGGCGTCTGAGTACCGAATGTCCATTTCAGATTAACAGCAGAACCAAAACAGTCTTTTACAGATGCATGGAGATGCACAGTGTCTCCGAATGCATATTGAAGAAGCCCGGTGTTTTTGCCGTTTCCCTGGCGTATGCTGTCTTTACAGACAAGTCTGACTGCCGGAAAATCCTCTGAAATATTGAAAACAGCAGTATCTTTTACAGTAAATCCGGCTCTGTCAATAATCGTGATGTAAAGCAGCCTGATGCCTGTTGTCTGCCAGACAAGGGGGAGTGTGTCATAAATGTTCAGGGTGCCTTCATCGATTGTTTTTGTCCGCAGAACTCTGCCTGATTCATCTGTCCAGGAGATCAAAGCCAGTGGACGCGTCTTGTTTTTCGCGTTAATAATGAATTGTACAGTATCGTTTACCGATGCAATGCTCTCAGGTGAAGCCTCACTGTCAGGCATAAAGGTATCGCTTAGTTTTGTCAGATATCCCTTTTGCATGTGGTATGTTGAGATATCTGAAGCTGTAATTACTTTTTCAGGCGAAACTGCCAATATGTCAGCATATCTGTAGGTTTTCCCGATTTCATTGACTGTACTGCGTATTGCCACTCTGTAACGGAAGTGACGGGACGCGGTGTCGCAATCGGCTGACTGCGCGGTTTTGCGGAAATTCCTGAAAATCGTGTCAGAGAAGAATGTATCTGTAACTGCGGAGATTGGATCTGGTGAGTAGGATGCTGAATCAAAAAAACTTCTGTAAATCAGATACTCCTGAAAATTCCTGTATTCAGAACTGTTCCAGTGAAGCAGTACTGTTCCGTTCATGGTGTCGCACGACGCCTCAAGACCTGTCACCACAGGAATTCCTGTATAGGTAAGATGAAGAGTATCGGAAATTGTATCATTTGTACATCTGCCGATGTAAACATCAACTGCAGTCGGTGTATAGTGCGGCTCTGTACTTTTAAGAAACAGTGTATAGTTTCCTTCAGCCATGCCTTTTAATGTAAAGCAGCCTGATTTGCCGGTATTGTTGAAATATTTGTCAAGTCCAAGAACCTGAATCGTCACTGTGAGCGGATCATCCTGCGGTTCCACGCCTATTGTTCCGCTTAATGTAGATTGACAACCAAGAGTGTCTGAGGCAGCCGCCCCCTCATTATCTGCGGATATTTCAAGGCTGCTCCGGAATGCGACCATTGAATCCTTCTGAGCCCATACATTGTATATTCCGTAAGGAATGTTCCCCAGTGAATAACGTCCTTCCGTATCGGTTGACTGAATAGAAATGTATTCGCCATTGACTGCATCATATCTGAAAATCTTGACTGTTGCACCTGCAGCCGGTGTCTTCCCGCCCGGATTATATACGCACGCATAACTTCTTGTTCCGGTCAGAACCTCATCGGATGTACCGGAACAGCCATTCAAGAGCAGAATGACATATGCAACATAAATCAAAAAACCGCCAGTTTTCATCCGGTCAGGCTCCTTATTTTGACATTGGAAAAAACAGTACATCTATCTGATAAACATGTTGCGCAGAATCTGTGTCCTTCTGAACAATGGATCTTATCTGACTGCGGAAGGTATCGATCTGTTTTTCTATTTTTTTAAGTCCTCTGTCAGAAATGCTTACTGTATTTACAGACATGTTTTTCGGTTGATCGCTGTTCTGTACAAGTGCATCTGTGGCAAGCTGCAGGCATTTGATCTGCAACTGTCTGAGTATCTCATCGCGCATGAATTCTTCAGTTGAGATTGAAGTGTCTGTCGGCTTGTAAAACCCCTCTTTATTCACTGCAATCAGTCTGAGGTTCAGAAGAAGCCGGAATGCCTGCCTGACTTTTGGAGCCGGAACCTGCGGAACAAGTTTTCTGCCAAGTGCAGAAAAGTCTCTGCCGTCAAAATCATGAATGTTTAAAAGTGCCCGCAGTGCTGCATTGTACCAGTTTTTATAATATTCATAGGTTTCCTTGTAAACTATTCTTTTTGGTGCCCTGCAGAGCGATATCAGCTGTTCGAAATACATCTCGCGCTCAGGGGCACTGGCGCTCTGGTTGAAATGGACGAGAGTCCTGAAATAGTGTCCCTCATCTTCACTGAAACCAAAAATAGAGATGAACCGTTCAATGAAATTATCGGAGATCTGTTTTCCGCGTAGAACATCACTCATGAAGCTGCGGGAGTTCGGAAGCCCGAGCAGCCTGACCATATGACTTTGTGTGTAACATCTGTCATGTTCAAACTTCGATTTCTGAAAATCAGTAATGAATTTCCTGAAATCAATATAGCCATAGATGTCCGGTGTTATTGTCTTCATGTTAAATAGTATACTTTAAGAATGGCACAAATGGCGGGCATTTTTTGTAGAACAATGGATCAGACACATATGGTTTGGTCTGAGGGTCACCACATGTTTGGTACAAGCCAGAATCGGGTATAGACGGTATATAGATCATAGTCGGCAAGTTCACTTGAGAGCATTCTGTCTTCCAGCGCAGTTCTGATAATTATGAGAATAATTACTGCTGTTACCGGAATTGTGTTGTAAAGTAAAAACAATAGAAAAGGAAAATCCGCAAGGGATGTTATCATGCCGAGTTAATAGGTTGGCGTATGAAATACCAGATATCGTATGTCTGTCATATTTTTTTCCTTTCATTTACAATTAAAGTTTACAAAACATAAATTGATACCTCTGTCCCGCCCTCCTAACCAATATCACTTAATTTGTGGTCCGATTCGAATCCAATCACAACGAACCTGTTATCAGATCTGTAACCATGACAACGTGTTTTTTGAGAGACCCTGAATTTATATGTCGGGAAACTATACTTTGATGCAAGCTGCGAATGGTACTGCTTATAATCTAATCCTGTATGGGAATAAATGGCATCCCAGGATAGAGACTCTATCAATTCAAATCGTTCTAAATATTGACACTCCTCATTAGGTTTGATACAACAGAAGCCAATTTTGGGGTCCACCTGTGAAAAATCCAATTTCCCTTTTGTATATTTTGATCTTATATACACATCAAAAGAGATACTTTCATTTCTCCAAAGATATTCTGGTAATTCGCCATGTCTGGTCAAATTTGTCAATGAAACATTAGAGCCGTTTTTTAAGATGTCAATTGGCGTATAAGAATGTTGTGAATCGACAAATGATACTAGCATCTTATCTCGTTCGCACGCTTCAGCAATTGATGTCCCCTTATAGTTACAACCATTTTTTGAGTATGTTGTTATTGCTGATTGTCTTGAATCTGAATCCCAAAATGGTTCGGTTGTTAATTTAGCAATTTCACTTTTGAAACGGCGTATTTCATCTTCTTTTCTGAATCTAGAGTCTGTAATCAAATCATATAATGTACTTGCAGGTGATACATTTCTACTCCACGTATCGCTTTTCTTTAATAGTAATGCAGCATGGGTTTCAAAATTTTTCAGTACAGAAAGGAACGTTGTAAGGCCTCTTGAAATAAATTCATTCTCATTCCTGAACTGCCCTGATAATGATAGTTCATTAAATAATATTTCCATTTTAAATACCAATAATCTGGTCAAGATCGTCATCGAACTGATCAAATAACCCTTTAACATTTGTAAGTACGCGACCATGTTCATTCAAAGCTATTGGTGTGGTATAGGAATTTAGATCTTTGTCAAGTTGGAAAAAATGTATCATCGTTTTATCGCAGGGAATTTTCTTTTTAACGATGGCTTTTCTTATTCCATTAAAAATATGATCACTGTGCGTTTCAAGAATTATCTGAATTCCTGCATTTGCAACAAAACAAAGAAATTCTGTCAAATCCGACTGGGCTTTTGGATGCAGATGTATTTCAGGGTTTTCAATTATAATTACATCATTCGGTCCGGCACTTAAACAGGAAACAATAACACCAAGCGCATAACTAACGCCTGAACCCATGTGATAAGGTCTTACGCAAGTTCCTCCCTCCATAGTAAAGTCAATAGAAAGACTGTTACTAAGACCCAGATCAGAAATTGTATTCTTGATATTAAATAATTTTAAAAGCCAGTAATTTACCTGGTGTTCAAGTGTTACGCTGGCTGTATCTGTAATAAGTGCTTCATAAACTTCATTTTTCCGATTTTTAAAAAGGAAGTCAATAACAAATTCAGCTTTATTGCCTAAAAAATTGACACGATCATAATTTTTGGGGTAAGAATCTTCCGGACCGATTCGATTTGCAGGAAGGTAAAAGACATGCCGTTTATCAAACGACAGTAAATTTTCAATGGCATCTGATCTTTCTATACTTGTAATTGATGCATCTGAATCATTATCTTCTACCGGACTTACTGAAATAGTAAATTTCTCATCAGTAGATTTCACTCCGATCTGAAACACGCGTGCATTGATTTGACGATTTCTGCACTCTTCAAAAGTACCTAATCTGAGCCACATTCCATTTAAAGGAGATGATGTATTAGAGGAAGTATTGTTACAGAGTAATAAAAAAGCCTGAATCGCTGTAGATTTGCCAGATGAATTAGTGCCTGAAAAAATATTGATATTACGAAGCTCTATTTCTGCTTTGTCAAAACATTTAAAACCCCGTATTTCCAACGTGTCAAGCATTACGTATCTCCTTTATTTTGTTTTCAATAAGTTGAAATCGCCTGAAAACACTGATATTACTATCAACAGTATACGTCAAACTACGGACAAACCCATCAATTGATTCGTCCTCAATAAGGCTTTTAAAAGCAGTCTTTATTAAAGTGTCTTTACTTTTGTCAAGATCAAGTGTTTCGAGTATTAAATACCCGATGGTTTCAAATAATGCCATACTTATTGGACGTCTTGGTCCGGTTGATTTTTTAGGAAGCCTGAAGCAGCCTGAACCTAATATTTCAACACTTCGTGTCATTGCAATATCAAAACTCTTTATGAACTCCTTTGTAAAGACTTCTCCTCTGCGATCATTTAAAAAAAGCATCGTCTTACCTAAAAAGTCTTCCAGATCACTGCGATAATCCACAAGCGGAGCACCTGTTTCTTTAACAGATAGCAGCTCTTTTTTTCTCCACAGATAAAACGCAATTAATCGAAGTACAAGATATTTATCTTTCATTCGTTCCGGCTTAATTGTGTTTTCTGTTGCTTTTTTAAAGCTCTCAAGTTTTATAAGTTGATTGAGTAACTTGGTAGCTGGCCCCTGATAGATAGCATTTCTCATTTCCTGGTTATTGAGACGTGTCCCACCTCGATTAACGCGATCAAACAAATCAAATGTAATGCGGTCTTTTGTCGGTGGTTTTATAACATGAAGTGTTAACGGGCAATCTTCAATTTTACTTTGTTGAGCCGGGGTAAGAAAATTCTGGTGTTTTACACCATTACCTGTTTCTTCGCTAAAAAAGCAACCATTGATACCTGTAAGGACAGTCAGATTCTGCAATGAAAATTCATGGTTCATAAATTGAAATAATGTAGTTAAGCGTTGACGTCCATCAACAATAATGTAAACACCTTTATCATCTTCTTTGACATAAATCAAAGGTAAAGGAATACCCATAAGTATTGATTCGATGAGCTCACATTTTTGTTTATCAGTCCACACAGCATGTCGCTGGAAATCCGGATCTAATTTTAATAAAGGGGGATTCTTTTCATACTTTCTTTTTAATTGAAAAACCGATGCACTCTCCGGGGCAATATTTACAGTTGCATCAGGATATACATTTTCATTCTCTTTTAATGGATTTTCATTCTTATCCCGTAATTCTCCACCAAGAGTTTCTTCACCCTCAAAAGTGTCTGTATCATTGTGTGCATTCTCATGGCCCATTGCCTTATATCTCCTTTAACACAAAATACCAATAGCCAGAAGCATAAACAATAATACAAGAACATTCAATTTATTATAACCGATCCTTATAAACTAAATCCCATTTTCACACTAGTCAAGGGTGGTGGAGGTTAAACCATAATAAACAATAACTGAAAGTTTTCAGACATGCCTGAAATATTCACCCTGTACCCGTCTTAAAGTGAGAATGTTGTCAAACAATAAACAGAGACTTTCTCAAGTTGAGACTTTGCAGTTTAAAGATTCGCTGATCTGTCAGCACAATTTTCATAATAGAAATAAAAACCAGTGACTTACAGAAACTGTTCAACACTGTTCAACGCTTATTGCAAACCTTCCACACTTGATTGCTACTATAAAATTATATTGATCCGGATTTTGCGGTTGGCGGGCCCTGTGTTTAAAGTAACCGGGAAGCAATTCGCATTATTTTGAATCTTTAATCAGTGCCGCTGTTTGCACTGATGGGGGAATTTTTCACAATTACATATAGAATCATGGAGTTATTATATGTGTAAACGAAGTTCTGTAGTTCTTTGTATTGCTGCAGTGCTGCTTGGGGCACTTTGTGTTCATGCTGCGGATTCACGTGTCACTCTGCCCGGAGGAAAAAAGATATTTCTGTCAGGAATGAATCTGGCATGGATAAAATTTGCAAATGATGTCGGTGACACACCGCTTGACACAACGGCTGTAAAAAATGCAATGAAGGCAGTTTCAGATTCCGGCGGCAACTGCATGCGTATATGGCTCTCTACAAACGGAGTCAATGATCCGAAGTTCGATTCTGACGGTCTGGTTTCAGGGCCTGCCAGCAAGACAATTTCAAACATTCAGCAGATGCTTCAACTGGCAAAAAGGTATAACATGCTTGTTATGCCTGTGCTTTTGACTCACGGGTGGGTTAATCCGGATCAGATGGCTGCATCGCAGCTTGAAAAAAATATCAGAATGCTCCAGACTGAAGAGGGGCTTAATGCATATGTCAATAATTATGTGAAGAAGGTTGTTAAAGAGATCGGCAACGATCCAAATCTTGTCTGCTGGGAAGTCTGCAATGAACCAGAGGGAATGTATCAGCAGTGGAATAACAAGGAAACCAGGATCACACAGCTCGAAATACAGCGTCTTGTCAACTGGGTGGCTGCGGCTGTTCATGAGACAGTTCCGGGGGTGCTTGTTTCCAATGGAAGCGCAGGTCTTGACTTCAGAGACTGGTACAGGGATGCGGCGCTCAAGGGCATTGATGGCGGAAAAGAATCGGGAACACTTGACTTCTACATGATTCACTTCTACGGCTGGAACGGCTCTGCGTCATCACCGTTTCAAAAGCCCTGCTCCTACTGGAATCTTGACAAGCCGCTTGTCATAGGCGAATTCCCGTCATCAGACTGGAACAACGATACAAAGTCATCTACACCCTGCACTGACGGCGGCGGCAAGGTTGATACACTTTTAAAGTATCTTGACAACAACGGATATGCCGGCGGCATGGGGTGGCAGTATCAGCCCGATGACGGCGATAAATGGCTCAAGGGGTTTACAACGTTCGGCCATTCTCTTGCTGAAGTATACCGCATGGATTCGAACTCGATAAAATTGACATCCGTCTCTGCCGGGAATTTCATTGTCAGTGCTGCCGCGTCAAGCGGTGGAAGCGTTGCAAAGAGTGTGTCAGGCCGAATTGACTCGCTTGGGTCAATTACTCTCACTGCATCTGCATCCGACGGATATACGTTTACAGGATGGACAGGGGACACTGCATGTGCCGATGCTGTGCTGACTATTGAGAAAGTTGTAAAGGACTGGTCGCTTGTGGCGAATTTCAAACCTGATGAGGGCACAAATCTTGTGAAAAGCGGTGACTTTTCTGATGAAAGCGCATGGGCATCCTGGTTTGATGAAAAAACCAATGAGGCTGTAATAAACTTTGATGATGAGCAGGCAAATATCACAATTACAGAATCAGACACAGTAAACTGGGAAATTCAGATATCACAGAGCGGTATTCCGATTGATTCCGGCGCAGGCTATACTCTTTCTTTTGACGCATGGTCAACAGAGGAGCGCGTGCTTCATGTCGGTGTGACAACTGCTGCAACATATAATTATCAGGGCGGCGAGCAGGTTACTTTGACTGGTGATAAAAAGAACTATACAGTTGCGATTAATTGCGACACCACCTGCAATGCAGGCGTAGTGCAGTTCAACTGCGGCAACGCGACATTGCCGGTATATATTGACAATGTGTTTTTTGTAAAGAACACAGGTGATCATGTATTGAAGAAATCCATAGCCCGCAGGAATAACGGCATTGCATTCAACTATACAGGTAATAAAATCAGCTGGAATGCATCATCCAGGAATGCTGCGGCTATGCTTGTCAGGCTGAACGGCACCATTCTGAAATCGTCAATAACAGCAAAAACACTGAGTATTGCTGATCTGCCATCAGGTCACTATCTTTTTGTTGTCAATAACGGAATGGTCAGGGAGACGTTCGGGGTTACAAAGTTCTGATTATTATTAATCAATGAAAAATAAAAAAGGGCCGTAAAGATGTTATGCGGCCCTTTTTTATTTGTCTATCATGTTGCCAGTATCTGCTGAATATGAAAATCCTTGCAGTGAGATTAGCTGTTATTTGGTTGAACCAGAACGCCTGAATGTAACTTATATTATATAATATCTGGGTGAAAATTATATGCAGGAGTTATTAAGGTTTTACTAAAAAACGATAATTATTAACCATAGTGACAATCACGACTCAAAAAACTATCTTGGAGGTAGCAAATGCAATTATTACGGTTTATTCTGCAAAAAATCAGTTTTTCTTCAGTTTTATTCACAGTTTTTTTCTGCATGACTTCAGGTTTAAGCAGTATAAATGCTGCAGATGGCTCTGATTCATTACATTGGGTTGGAACATGGGCTTGTTCGCCTTATAAAGTGAATGAGACGAAAAACTATCCATCATCTGAATTATCTAATAAAACTTTTAGGCAGATAGTAAGAGTTTCAATAGGTGGCGACACATTACGTGTGAAATTTTCAAACACAACATGTGCAAAAGCGATTTCTATAAAAGCAGTAACCATTGCAGTGTCACCTGATGGAACCAAATGTGCTGTTGATGCATCTACCATCAAACAGTTAAAGTTTAAAAGCGATTCATCTGTTACAATTAATGCAAAATCTGAAGTTTTTTCAGATCCTGTTGCTTTCAAATTGACACCAAGTATGCGCTTGGCAATTACTACTTATTATGGGGATTGTGCTTCATCTACAGATATGACATTTCATTACGGATCACGAACAAATTCATATTTAACAGATGGCAATAAAACAATGTCTGCTGATTTCAGCAGCCCTGCCACAATACAGAAATGGTTTACTATTGCAGCAATTGATGTACTGGCTCCTGCCAAAGCGGGTGCAGTTGTGGCTTTTGGCAATTCAATTACTGACGGATATGGTTTGGCAGATTCACCAAACTTACCTGGCTTGCAGAATAGATGGACTGATATTTTTTCTGAAAAACTTCTTGCCAATTCAACTACTGCACAAGTTGGTGTCCTCAATCAGGGTATTGGTGGTACATGTGTACTTTCTTCTTCAAATGGAGCTGATGCAGGTACAACAAGGTTTCAACCCGATGTTCTTAATCAGGCTGGTGTTCGCTGGATTATTATTTTTTACGGTGTCAATGATATAGGGAACTCGACAAGCGATATTACTAATAATCTTACAAATGCTTATAAGTCAATGGTTACTGCAGCTCATGCCAAGAATATAAAAGTCTATGGGGGTACAATTACGCCATTCAAAGGTAGTGATTATGGCAATAATTCTATTCATGAAACAACCAGGCAGAGTGTAAACAAATGGATTCGTACTGCTGGCAATTTCGATGGGATTATTGATTTTGATAAAGTATTGCAGAATCCAAATCATCCTGATTCGATGCAGGCTGTTTATTCAAATGGGTGGTTGCATCCTAATGTTGCCGGATACAAAGCAATGGGTGAATCCATTGATCTGAAAATGTTCGAGTCAGATCCCGTAGAAGTTATTAAAACAGATAATAGAAAATATGTAGATGGATTGTTTCATGTTACCAGTTCCAATGGGTCAATGATTTCGTTCGAACTGCAATATGAAGCATTTATTTCTTTAAAAGTGTATTCATTACTTGGAAAAGAAATTGCAGAACTTGCAGGAAAGAATTTTTCTTCGGGCAGACATTCGCTGTCATTGAAAAACATTGGTCTTGCAAAAGGAATGTATTTTTATTCTGTCAAGGTTGGTGAGTATTCTTCAAAGCGGGTAATAGCTTTTCCCGGGAACTAATCTGTTCAAGAAATTATTTGAGTGCGCAGATTTTATTATTAGTCTACGCACTCGATAATTAAGTCACAGTTGAAATTATGTTCTCAAATGCTTATTTTTACGATTAATCAGTATCTCCGTTTTCGTCTGTTTTAATGATCCAGTTGTCAGTGACAATGATAAAACCACCGTCTTTGCAAATATCTATATATCTAGTGTTACCTGACAACTTCTTTTTCCAAATAATTTGACCATTTGGATCGGTTTTTACATAATACTCACCAGTAGCGAATATATAATTTCCATCTGATGTTATTCGTACAGAAACAACACTACCTGAAGAACCACAGTCAGTGTAAATTTTGGGCCAGCCCGAAGCGACACTGCCATTTGGTAAAAGTTTTATAAGTGCAGGCCCTGAATATGTTTTTTGGCCACCAACAACATATCCTTCAGTTTCATTGATTTGACAGACTGACATTGCAGATATATCTGACAATTTAGTAGAAAAATCTATTATTGTTCCTGTATTGTTGATTTTAACAACCCATGAGCTTTTTTCAACTATTATGAAGCCGTTATCATAAGTTTGTTTACAGTCAGTTATCATGTTTAAGCTATCAATATTTACAGCCCATATTTTTTGT
>Ga0209373_10001330_pt1 | contig 29945 bp, 29 predicted proteins | sample Higcelweek5metaG_FD_187173 | JGI IMG/M metagenome (GOLD analysis project Ga0209373, IMG submission 187173) | Freshwater pond sediment microbial communities from the University of Edinburgh, under environmental carbon perturbations - High... | ecosystem: Environmental > Aquatic > Freshwater >... | reverse complement strand
TTATTTATGGTAATCGAGCGAATACTACGCACAAAGAAGTTGCCACGCCTGATACACAATGAAAAAATACATGCAGTCATTTGCAGGATCTATACGATGCTGGTGGTTATGTTGGGATGGGTACTGTTTAAAACAATTATTTTGGAAGATGCACTTAATTATATAGGGGTAATGTTCCATATGCATACACCTGCGTATGTTGCTGTTTCAGTACGGTACTATTTAGATAATAAATTGTTATTTATGCTAATCGTAGCAGTTTTAGCAGCGATACCATGGAAAGAACTACTCCCTGGTAAAGTGGGAGACATGATGAGAAGTGCAGAACAGGATGAGACGATAAATCTGTTTTTTGTTGTCAGAAGAGTAGTCTTATTGTTATTACTGGTGATCAGTATGATGTTTGTTATGAATAGTACTTATAATCCGTTTATTTATTTTAAGTTTTAACTTTTTAAAAATATAACATTTACAATGTTAGGAAAGGCAGGAAAATGATTTGAAGAATAAAATATTGAATATTGTATATTGTGCTATCTTTATGTTATTGCTCATAGTTCCTGCACTTTTCACAAATACAAAAAAGGCGCAGATTTCTGCAATCGATAACAAGGCATTAACCGAATGGCCAGTTGTCACCTGGAGGCTGGAAAATCGTAACCTGATAGAGGATTTTATAAATGATCGGATTGGTTTTAGAGAGCCGGCAATCAATACTTATATTGCATTAAATGATAAATTGTTTAATGTTATGGTGCATCCATTATTTATGTATGGTCAGGAGGATCACATTTTTTATAAGGATGTTGATTATATTAAAGCATATCAGCATTTAAATACAGACACAGAAATGCTGGATGATTTTGTGGATTATCTGGCGCATACAAAAGAATACCTTGATAGTAAAGATATTAAATTCTTATACTTTTTATGCCCAGACAAGAAGACAATCTACAGTGAATATTTCCCAACAAGTATTTTTGTCGACGAACAAAATAGTAGCGTTACAGATTATTTGGATCAGAAATTGAAAGAAACTGATGTTGACTATATCATTCCGATTAACGAGCTGCTTACAGCGAAAGAGGATGAGGTAGTTTATAATAAGAAATATGATGCGACTCATTGGAACGAGTTTGGTGCTATGGTCGGACATAAACTAATTGATAAAAGGATACGGGAATGGTTTCCTGATATCAGACCTCTTACAGAGGAGGATTATAATCTGGAACTTGTCGAGGTAAATTCCCTTGATATTGCAAAGTTTCCAATAGAAGAAAAAGTCCCGATTTACAGTTTAAAAAATGACAAGAGTAGTGATGCCACTGAATATCTGTCAGATTTTTTACAAGGCTCGACAATGACCTTTTATTATCATTTTATAAATGAAGAAGTTGAAAATGGTGAAATATTACTCGTATTTGTAGATAGCTATTTTGGCAGCTATGAAAAATACTATAATAATAGATTTAAAGAGGTTTATTTTGTGCACAGGCAGAATTATGATTATCTGCAGTATTATGTAAACTTATTTTTCCCAGATGTCGTGGTTTTTGAAACGGCGGAGAGAAGTATTTCAAGTGAAATGCCATTGCTGGCAGATTTTTCGAATTATTATTATGAGAGCCCTTATTCTGATATTAATGACTTAGAAGAAGCGCAAAAGATGGATTATACAATTATGACGACCATCGGGGCAAAACTAAAAGATAACCAGTTAATTATGAGAAGAGATGATACAACAAATATCGTACGGATTGATGGGGTCCTGGATACTGATTACCCGAAAGAATCCTATAGTGTCTATGCGCGTGCAGGAGATGTATTTTTAGAAGCCGATTTCTGCGAGCTTGCACGAGCAAGTAAAGCAGCAGGAGAACAGTATTTTTCTGTAAATGTACAAAGAAGGTATATGGCAGAAGGACAGATTTCTTTATTTGTGGTAAATAATGAAACAAAGGAGCAATTTAATCTGGATACATTTGAGGTGACCTATGAAGAGTAATGATAGTAATAATCGGGATAAGAGGCAATATATACGGATTCGCGGAGCGAAAGAACATAATCTGAAAGATGTGTCGTTGAACATACCAAGAAATGAATTTGTTGTATTTACAGGACTGAGTGGCTCCGGAAAATCTTCTCTCGCATTCGATACGATATATGCGGAAGGGCAAAGAAGATATATGGAGTCTTTATCATCTTATGCCAGACAATTTCTTGGACAAATGGAAAAGCCTGAAGTGGAAAGCATCGAGGGGCTTCCTCCAGCCATTTCTATTGATCAGAAGTCTACGAATCGTAATCCACGTTCAACCGTCGGAACCGTGACGGAGATATATGATTATTTCAGACTACTTTATGCCAGAATCGGCATTCCGCATTGCCCTGTTTGTGGGAAGGTAATTATGAAACAGACGGTAGACCAGATGGTAGATGAAATTATGCAGCTGCCAGAAGGCACCAAAATTCAATTGCTGGCACCCGTGGTACGTGGTCGAAAGGGCGAGCATGAGAAGGTATTGACACGAGCAAAAAGAAGTGGCTATGTGCGTGTACGTATTGATGGGAACTTGTATGAACTATCTGAAGACATCAAACTGGATAAAAATATTAAGCATACGATAGAAATCGTCGTAGACAGACTTGTCATAAAGGAGACGATTGGCAAGCGACTGACAGATTCAGTGGAAAATGTCCTGGAACTTTCAGAGGGATTGCTTTTGGTGGACGTGGTAGATCAAAAGGTCATGAATTTTAGTCAGAGTTTTTCATGTCCTGACTGCAATGTCAGCATCGATGAGATTGAACCGAGAAGCTTTTCATTTAATAATCCTTTTGGGGCATGTCCTGTTTGTTCCGGGCTTGGTTATAAAATGGAATTTGATGAAGAGTTGATGATACCGGACACCTCCTTAAGTATAGCGCAAGGTGCAATTACAGTAATGGGCTGGCAATCCTGCACAGATCCGAATAGCTATACATATGCGATTTTGAGAGCGCTTTCCGAGAAATATAATTTTAGTCTTGATACGCCCTATGAAGAGTTGCCGGAACATGTCAGACATATGCTGATTCATGGAACGGATGGAAAAGAAATCAAGGTATATTATAAAGGAATGCGTGGAGAAGGCGTTTATGATGTGGCTTTTGAGGGTGTTATGCGCAATGTGGAACGCCGGTACAGAGAAACAGCCTCTGATTTTATGAAGCAAGAGTATGAGGCATTTATGAGAATCACGCCTTGTAAGGAATGTGGCGGGATGCGTTTAAAAAAGACTTCACTTGCTGTTACAGTGGGAGATAAAAATATTTTTGAGATTACCTCTATGCCGATCAAAAAATTAGTAGAATTTATGAAGAATCTGGAATTGACAGAACAACAGAAAATGATTGGGTATCAGATATTGAAAGAAATCCAGTCAAGAATCATTTTTTTGATAGAAGTGGGATTAGATTATTTAACGCTTGCACGTGCCACGGGAAGTTTATCAGGTGGCGAAGCACAGAGAATTCGACTGGCGACGCAGATAGGCTCCGGATTGGTGGGCGTGGCATATATATTAGATGAACCAAGTATCGGTCTGCACCAACGTGATAATGGGAAGCTGCTCAATGCACTGAAGAATCTCAGGGACTTAGGTAATACACTGATTGTTGTGGAACATGATGAAGAAACGATACTTGAGGCAGATTATGTTGTCGATATCGGTCCAAAGGCAGGAGAACACGGTGGAAGAATTATCGCAGAAGGTACCGCGCAGGATATCATGGATAATCCTAACTCCATTACAGGTCAGTATTTGAGCAGAAAAATTACGATACCTGTACCTGCTGAGAGAAAAAAAGCAACGGGATGGCTGACGATTATTGGGGCAGCAGAGAATAATCTAAAAAATGTAGATGTTAAGATACCACTGGGCGTGATGACTTGTGTTACCGGTGTATCTGGTTCTGGAAAGAGCTCTCTTATAAACGAGATATTGTATAAAAAGCTTGCTAAATCACTTAACAGGGCAAAAACGATACCAGGCAAACATGTCCGGATAGAGGGGATAGAGCAGTTAGATAAGGTAATTGATATCGACCAGTCACCAATCGGAAGAACACCACGCTCCAATCCTGCAACCTATACAGGAGTATTTGATCAGATCAGAGACTTGTTTGCAGCGACAGCTGATGCAAAAGCGAGAGGTTATAAAAAAGGAAGATTTAGTTTTAATGTAAAGGGCGGACGTTGTGAAGCATGCAGTGGAGATGGCATTCTGAAAATAGAGATGCATTTCCTGCCAGATGTGTATGTTCCCTGTGAGGTGTGCGGTGGAAAACGATACAACAGAGAGACATTGGACATTAAATATAAGGGCAAGAGTATTTATGATGTTCTAGACATGACGGTGGAGGATGCAGTTTCATTTTTCGAGAATCTGCCATCGATCAGTAGAAAAATAGAAACATTAAATAATGTTGGGTTAGGGTATATTAAACTTGGACAGCCATCAACAACACTTTCAGGCGGAGAGGCACAGCGAATAAAACTTGCAGCAGAGCTCAGCAAGAGAAGTACAGGCAAAACAATATACATTCTGGATGAGCCGACAACAGGGCTTCACTTTGCAGATGTCCATAAACTGATTGAAATTTTAGACCAGTTGTCAGAGGGCGGCAATACGGTAGTGGTTATCGAACATAATCTAGACGTGATCAAGACGGCTGATTATGTCATTGATATAGGGCCTGAGGGCGGTGATGAAGGTGGTAGAATCATTGCGGAAGGAACACCGGAACAAGTAGCAAAAGTGAAAAAATCGTATACAGGCGCATTCATTAAGAAAATGCTTGCAAAAGAATAAATAAAAGAAAAAAGGTATTAATTCTTTGCCAGTATAATAAAATTTAGCATTATGACCGATATAATAAGTGGAGTATAGGAATTCTCAATCGGGCAAATAATGAATTTTTACTAAAAAAAATATAAATTCATTGATAATCTACTATTATAGGTTATAATAAAATATGTATGTTTTATTTACAGGAATACATTGAATAGATATATAACCGTAGGCAATCGAAAGGGGATTTCATAGAATGGTTTATACAGATATAGGAATAGATTTGGGAACAGCCAGTATTTTGGTCTATATTAGGGGTAAAGGTGTTGTTTTAAAAGAGCCATCAGTGGTCGCTTTTGATAGAGACACAAATAAAATTAAGGCAATAGGCGAAGATGCAAGACTTATGCTAGGCAGAACACCCGGTAACATTATAGCGGTAAGACCGCTCCGTCAGGGTGTTATTTCTGATTATACTGTTACGGAAAAGATGCTTAAGTATTTTATCCAGAAAGCAATTGGGAAAAAGACATTCCGTAAGCCCAGAGTCAGTGTTTGTGTACCAAGCGGTGTAACAGAGGTTGAAAAGAAAGCTGTTGAGGATGCAACTTATCAGGCGGGTGCCAGAGAAGTGACAATTATTGAGGAACCCATAGCAGCAGCAATTGGAGCAGGAATCGATATCAGCAAACCATGTGGAAATATGATTGTTGATATAGGAGGCGGCACAACAGATATTGCAGTGATTTCTCTAGGAGGGACTGTTGTCAGCACATCGATTAAGATTGCAGGCGACGATTTTGATGAAGCGATTGTGCGTTATATGCGTAAGAAGCATAATCTTTTGATTGGAGAAAGAACAGCAGAGGATTTGAAGATTAAAATTGGTACAGCATTTAAAAGACCAGAAGTAGATTATCTTGATGTTAGAGGACGTAATTTGGTAACGGGTCTTCCGAGAACCGTTAAAGTATCCTCCGAAGAGACTGAGGAAGCTTTAAGAGAAACAACTTCTCAAATTGTAGAGGCGATTCATGGAGTATTGGAAAAAACGCCGCCAGAACTTGCTGCAGATATTGCAGACAGAGGCATTGTATTAACAGGTGGTGGAAGTCTCCTAAGAGGTTTGGAAGATTTAATCGCATATAAGACCGGCATCAATACGATGACAGCGGAAGATCCTATGACGGCTGTTGCAATCGGAACCGGTAAGTTTGTTGAATTTCTGGCAGGCTATAAGGATGATATTGGATAAGTGGATTTTATGAGACAGCGGTTTTGCCAGTGCTTGCGAATGGTTTGATTTTTGATAGGAGGATACTATGGTAAAAGGATTATATACAGCCTATACTGGTATGATAAATGAACAAAACAGAATGGATATCCTGACAAATAATCTTGCCAATTCAGCAACGACTGGTTTTAAAAAAGAAGGTGCAACTTCTGAATCTTTTGCAGATGTGCTTGCCTATAAAATTAAAGATACATCAGAAGCAAATATTCCAAAGGCATTGGGATATATGAATTTGGGTGTGAAGATTGGTGAAAATTATACCGATTATGAGCAAGGAGCTTTTCGTTCTACCAACAATACATTTGATTTGGCGCTTGCAGGAAAAGGATTCTTTAATGTGGAATTCGCTGCAAAGAATGGAGATATTTCTACAATGTATAGCAGGGACGGATCCTTTACACTAAATGTGAATGGAGAGCTTGTAGATAAAAATGGAGATTTTCTGCTGGATACAAATGGAAACCACATTAAGTTAAATCCATTGGAAGAGGCAGTTGTTGAGAGAGACGGTGGGATTTATCAGAATGGTGCACTGGTCGCTCAGATACAGATATCAGATTTTGAAGACTATAATTATTTAGAGAAATATGGAGAAAATTATTACCAAACAGTAGAAGGAGCTACGGAAATTGCATCAGATGCTGGCGTACGATCAGGATACCTGGAAGCTTCAAACGTACAGGTCGTGCAGGAAATGGTGGAATTGATTAACGTGACCAGAGCTTATGAGACAGGGCAGAAGATTATTCAAGCTATGGATGGAGTACTGGATACAACTGTTAATCAAGTAGGCAAAGTTTAGTAGGTAGCAAATTCGAAAAGGAGTGAAGCGTTATGGTAAGGGCATTATGGTCAGCCGCAACAGGTATGATAGCACAACAAAATAATGTGGATACAATTGCTAATAACCTGGCAAATGTTAATACCACGGGATATAAGACGGAGACGAATGAGTTTAAATCTCTTCTGTATCAAACAATACAGACAAGGACAACTACCGCTAATGGGGAGACAAAACCAATTAGTGCGCAGGTAGGACTAGGCGTTAGAAACTCATCGATTACTTCACAGTTTACCCAAGGCAGTATGATTGCATCAGAGAGCGATACGGCTTTTGCGATTAATGGAAAAGGATTCTTTTCTGTACAGGGCGATGATGGTAAGGTTTACTACACCAGAAATGGAAATTTTGGGTGGGCAATTGGTGCGGGCGGTGCAATGACACTGACTACTTCAGACGGAAATCCCGTTAAAAGCAGTACAGGTGCTAATGTTATATTACCTGCAGGTTATATTGCAAATAAGATAGTAGTGGATGCAAACGGGAAAATAATGTATCCAGATGCAAATAACAATCTTCAACAGGTAAATGGTTTGCAAATTGGATTATATCAGTTTCAGAATGCAGGTGGACTTGATAAGGTTGGTGACAGTATGTATGAAGTGACAGCGGCATCCGGGGTAGCACTTAATGAAGCCACTAATGCAGCACTTGATGACAGCGAGGTCAGGCAGGGGTATTTAGAAAATTCTAATGTACAGGTAGCAGACGAAATGGTTAATCTGATTGTGGCACAACGAGCATATGAGATGAATTCAAAAGCGATTCAGGCAGCAGATGATATGATGAGTCAGGCAAATCAGTTAAGGAGATAAGGGAGGTATAGATAATGGATATTAGTTCTGTTTATGATACATACTTATCGACAGCACAGACTGCAAGTAATGCAAAGACATCAAATATTGATAAAACATTGAATACAGACTTAGAGAATGCTACTGACGATGAATTGATGAGTGTATGCAAAGATTTTGAGGCATATTTTATCGAGCAGGTATTTAAGAACATGAAAGATACTATCGTAGAAGCAGACGAAGATGAATCTTCCTCTTCTATGCTGGATTATTTCGAAGATACATTAAATCAGGAGTATGCAAAGAATGCGTCAGAGCAAGGCGATTACGGAATCGCACAGATGTTGTATGAGCAGATGAAAAGGAATTACGAACTTTAAGAAAATGGTTGCATTTTATGTGAAGGTTATGGCTGAACCAGAATGGTTACAATCTGGTTCAGCTTTTTATTCGTGGAAATCAAAGGATGACCAAGGCACAATCAAGGGAGTTGACTATGGAAGTAATAGCAGGATATGTAGAGCATATTATTTATCGCAATACTGATAATGGTTACACAGTGATGCAGGTGGTTGCTGAAGGAGAAGAAATCACGTGTACGGGATCACTGCGTTTTATTGAAGAGGGCGAATTTATTGAGGCAGAAGGAAATTTTGTAAGTCACTCCTTATATGGTGAACAGTTTGCAGTAGAGAAGTATGAAATTATGGTGCCAAAAGACTGTCATGCAATTGAAAGATATCTTGGATCAGGAGCGGTGAAAGGAATTGGTGCTGCTTTGGCAGGAAGAATTGTTAAAAAATTTGGCGAGGACACTTTCCGTATTATTGAGCAGGAACCCGAGCGACTTGCAGAAGTAAAGGGGATCAGTGAAAAAAAAGCAAGAGAGATAGCAATACAGGCGATTGAAAAGCAAGACATGAGAAAGGCAATGATTTTTTTACAACAATATGGAATATCTAATACACTTGCTGTTAAAATATATGATAAGTATGCATTGAATACCTACCAGATCATAGCAGAAAATCCATATGTACTCGCAGAAGATATACAGGGAGTTGGCTTTAAGATTGCTGACGAGATAGCGTCAAAGGTTGGTATCCATACAGACTCAGATTACAGGATCAGAAGTGGAATTTTGCATATATTGCTACAGGCATCTGCTGATGGACATGTATATCTTCCAGAGGATGAATTATTGCTTAAAGCTGCTACATTATTGGGCGTGGAACAAACATATATTAAGAATCAGTTACTTAACCTCATGGTGGATAAAAAAGTGGTAATTAAGGCAGTTGGCGAAAGCAAAGTCGTATACGCGACTTCCTATTACTATTTGGAGCTGAACTGTGCACGGATGTTACATGACTTAAATATTGTGACAGATGAGAATCAGGAAGAGATCACAGGCAGATTAAAAAAATTAGAGGAGAATTCTGAGATTGCGCTGGAACAATTGCAATATGAGGCTGTTTCAAGTGCAGCACAAAATGGTGTGTTTGTTATAACGGGAGGTCCTGGAACCGGCAAGACAACCACGATTAATATGATTATAAAGTATTTTGAGGAAGAAAATCTTGATATTTTGCTTGCAGCTCCTACAGGAAGAGCGGCTAAGAGAATGACAGAGGCCACAGGATACGAAGCGAGAACGATACATAGGATGCTGGAAATAAACGGGAATACAAATGCTGATAGTAAGGGCATGATTTTTGAGCGGAATGAAGAAAATCCTCTGGAAGCGGATGTAATCATTATTGATGAAATGTCTATGGTTGATATTTTACTTTTTTCGGCATTGCTAAGAGCGATTTCTATTGGAACCAGACTGATTATGGTTGGTGATATTAATCAATTACCATCTGTCGGACCAGGAGCAGTTTTGAAAGACATCATTGAGTCTGAAGCAGTTCATGTTGTTATGCTTCAAAAGATATTCAGACAGGCTAGCGAAAGTGATATTGTAGTAAATGCACATAAAATTAACCGTGGTGAATATCTGCATATGAATAACCAGAGTAAGGACTTTTTCTTTCTTGAGCGGGAAGATGTTAATGTCATAATGAAAGTGATTATTACCTTAGTGAAGGAAAAGCTGCCTAAATATGTAGGAGCAACCTACAATGATATACAGGTGTTGACCCCTATGCGAAAGGGAATGCTTGGCATTGAGCGATTAAATATAGTTTTGCAGCAGTATTTGAATCCGCCGGAAACTGCAAAAAAGGAAAAAGAATATGGAGAAGGTGTCTTTCGCGAAGGTGATAAAGTGATGCAAATCAAGAACAATTATCAAATGGAATGGGAAATCAGAAGTAAGTATGGAATTCCGATTGATAAAGGGCTTGGAATATTTAACGGCGATATGGGTATGATAACAGAGATCAATCATTATGCAGAAACAGTAACGGTTGAATATGATGAACATAAATTGGTAGAATATTCTTTTAAACAATTAGAGGAATTAGAGCTGGCATACGCGATAACTATTCATAAGGCACAGGGAAGCGAATATTCAGCTGTAGTTATGCCACTCTTATCAGGACCTAAGATGCTGCTTAATCGTAACTTGCTCTATACAGGTGTGACGAGGGCAAAGAAATGTGTGACTTTAGTAGGAAGTGAAAAAACAATCCAAATGATGATTGATAATAGCGATGAGCAAAAAAGATATACAAGTTTTGCAGAGAGGATAAGGGAAATATGCTTTTAGAGATTTTGTTTCCGCCACGTTGCCCCATATGTGGAGATATTGTAATGCCAAAGGGCGAGAAAGCTTGCCCAGAGTGTCGTATGCTAGTGAAGTATGCAGTTGGGCCGTGTTGCTTAAAATGTGGAAAGCCACTTTCTGTTGCAAACGCTGATGAAGAATATTGTAGAGACTGTTTCTCTAAAAAGCACTTCTTCGATGCGGGAAAAGCAGTTTTTGTATATGATGAAATCATGAAGAAAAGCATTGCACAATTTAAGTATAATCATAGGTGCGAATATGCAAAGTTTTTTGCAGAAGAAATCATTCGATTTTTAGGCAAAGATATCGAACGCTGGAATGCCGATGCAATGATACCGATTCCACTTCACAAATCCAGAAAAAAGTGGAGAGGCTTTAACCAATCTGAACTAATAGCGAAAGAACTGGAAAAGAAATTTTCTATCCCCGTCTGTACGGATATTATAATCCGTCATAAAAAAACCAAAGCACAAAAACAATTAAATAGCCAAGAACGCCAAAATAATTTGAAAAAGGCTTTTAAAATAGTACAAAATGATGTAAAATTAAGTACAGTCATTTTAATTGATGATATTTATACGACAGGAAGTACAATAGATGCAGTATCATCATTGTTAAAGCAGGCAGGCGTAGAAAGAGTCTATTTTATTACGATATCTGTCGGATTAGATATTGGAGGAGGAATGATATATGAACGTACGTAATTGTAGAAAATGTAATAGATTATTTAATTATATAGCGGGATTACCTATCTGTCCCTCGTGTAAAGAAGAGTTGGAAAAAAAATTTCAGGAGGTCAAGGCCTTTATACAGGAAAACAAGTCTGTTCCCCTGACAGTAGTCGCGGAGGAGTGTGATGTTGATGTTGCGCAGCTTCACCAATGGGTCAGAGAAGAAAGATTGGTTTTTTCTGCGGACTCAGTAACGGGTATTGCTTGTGAAATTTGTGGCGTAGCAATCCTAACAGGTCGCTATTGCGATAAGTGTAAAACGGAGACAATGAAAGATTTAATGAGTGCGGGAAGACACACTTCAACAAATGTGTCGCCCCAAAAGAAGAGTACTACAGATCCTGCCAAAATGCGCTTTTTGAATAAGGACGGAATGTAATGTTAAATGAAGAAAGAATCAGGCTAATGACTAAAATGGCCGCTTATGAAGAAAACGAGGGAAAGAAAACAATACCCATTAGCAATTATTTCAGGGGTGATTATATTAGTTTTCAAGTTGTAAAAGGTGCTATCAGTGCAACGATTGCCTTTGCCCTTGTAATTGCCATGTATGTGTATTATGATCTGGAAATTTTCTTGGAAGATATTTATAAGATGGATATTGTTGCACTACTGAAGACGGTATTAACTACATATGCCTGTATTTTGATTGGCTATATGCTCATTTCTTATATTGTTTATTCTTATCGTTATACAAAAGCAAAAAAAAGCTTACATTCTTATTTTTCACAATTAAGAGAATTATATGTTATGTATGAAAAAGAAGGCAGAAAATAGAGTTATGTACCATTACATGATTTGAAAGGACTTCAAACAATGACGCAGTTATTAGTGATAAAGGAACGTTTGATTAAGTTTTATGCAAGACTTGAAGTATATATTTTGCCGTTACTGAAGTTTATAATGGCTTTAGTTGTTTTTCTAATTATTAATGGCAATGTTGGTTATATGAATAAACTGAAAAATCCGGCGATTGCCATTATTTTAGCTTTGGTATGTTCATTTTTGCCAAGCAACATGATTATTATATTTGCAGCAGGTTACGTCATATTACATATGTATGCGCTTTCTTTGGAATGTGCAATTGTGGTACTATTGGTGTTTGTTCTAATGTTTGTTCTATATTTTAGATTTTCACCAAAAGATTCTATGGCGGTATTATTAACACCGATTTGCTTTGCATTAAAGATTCCCTATGTTGTACCACTTTCCATGGGGTTTGTGGGAAATCCAATGTCAGCGGTTTCGGTTGGATGTGGAACGATAGTATATTATATACTCAAATATGTGAAGGATAATGCAACGCAGTTAGGCAATTTAGAATCTGACAGTGCGGCTTCTAATTTTAAATATGTTGTAGACAACATAACGAGTAATAAAGAAATGATATTAATGGTACTTGCCTTTGGTGTTACAATTATATTAGTATATGTGATCAAGAGACTTTCTTTAGATCATTCATGGAAACTTGCACTTGGAATTGGCGCGATAGCAAATATTATGATAATATTGATAGGAGATTTTTCTCTTGATTTAGATGTCAATTTTGGAGCTATTTTACTAGGAAGTATTTTTTCAGTATTAATTGTCATAATACTTCAATTCTTCATTTTTAATGTTGATTATTCGCGAACAGAGTATGTGCAGTTTGAGGACGACGAATATTATTATTATGTGAAAGCAATTCCTAAGATATCTATGGCAACGCCAACTGTAAAGGTAAAGAGGATAAATCCTCGCGGAACTGAAAGAAGGACAATGGGAGAAGACTGACGATGAAACATTTTTTTGAGCAAATAGCCATATTCTCAGACAAATATATATCATGGTTATCATTGCCGAAGATCATGTGGACAGATTTAGTCGAGATTATAATCATCTCATTTTTAGTCTATCACATTTTAGCATGGATTAAGAATACAAAAGCTTGGTCATTGCTTAAAGGCATATTGGTAATTTTGATGTTTATTATGATTGCTGCCATATTTAATATGACAACGATTCTTTGGATTGTGTCCAAGGTATTTAGTGTTGCCATAATGGCTGCTGTTATTGTATTTCAACCAGAACTTCGGAGAGCGCTTGAACAACTGGGAAAAAGAAACTTCTTTTCTTCTTTATTTTCATTTGATAATATGCGAGTTGCAGGAGAACTATTCAGCGACCGTACAATCAATGAAATCATAAAAGCAAGCTTTGAAATGGGAAAAGTTAAAACAGGGGCACTGATTGTGATCGAGCAGACAGACTCGCTGATGGAGTATGAAAGAACTGGAATCATGCTGGATTCTATTGTTTCCAACCAAATTATTATTAATATATTTGAGCATAATACACCATTGCATGATGGTGCTGTTATTTTACGCGGAAATCGTATTGTTTCTGCGACTTGTTATTTACCATTATCGGATAATATGGAACTTAGTAAGGATCTTGGGACAAGACACAGAGCAGGTGTTGGAATTTCTGAATTAACAGATTCACTAACAATTATTGTGTCTGAGGAGAGTGGTAAGGTTTCACTGGCTTTTGGTGGGGAACTTTATCGAAACATAGATGCTGACTTTTTGCGCGGGAAGCTACAGTTGATTCAACACAAAGTAGTAGAAGAAAAGAAATTTGTTCTTTGGAAAGGAAGGTCGAAGGATGAAGACGAGACTGACATATAATATCGGCCTTAAAATTCTCGCAGTGTTGGCAGCAAGTATATTATGGCTGGTAGTCGTAAATTTAGATGATCCTGTAATCTCGAGAACATTTTCCCCAATATCTGTGGAAGTACAAAATAGTGATGCTATTACCAGCGAAGGGAAAATATATGAAGTATTGGACAACAGTGATTCTATTAGTGTTGTTGTAACTGGAAAGCGGTCTGTAATTGACAATTTATCAAAAGATAATATTAAAGCAACAGCGGATATGATGGATATGACATTTATGGATACAGTGGCTATAGATGTAAAAACAACGCTGTATTCTGATAAGATAGAATCCATAGTGCCTAAGACAAAGAATTTAAAGGTGCTTATTGAAGACCTGGCAAAGAAACAGTTTTCAATTGAGGTAGAAGCGACAGGAACACCGGAGCAAGGTTATAGCCTGGGTGATATTTCATCTAATGTGAATATTGCCTCCATTTCTGGACCAGTATCAATTGTTTCTAAGATTGTCAGGGCTGTTGTAACAGTGGACGCTTCGGGTCTAAGCAAAGATATATCCACAAGCGCAAAGGTAGAACTATATGATTTAAATGATGAGCTCGTGGAAAGCGATATGATAACTTGCAGTGTTGATACAGTTCATGTTACGGTAGAAATGCTACAGACAAAAGATATACCAGTATACTTTTCGATATCAGGGAATGCAGCAGATGGTTATGGTGCTACAGGCTTGATTGAAAGTACGCCTGCAACAGTTACGATAGCAGGGAAGAGTAACATTTTGAATGGGATAAATGCTTTATCAATTCCAAAGGAAGTATTATCTATTGATGGTGCAAATGCAACTTTTGAAACAGCAGTTAACATTTCAGATTATCTCCCAGAGGGGATTAGGTTTGCGACCCCATCATTTGGCGGAGCGGTAGTAGCGAAAGTTTATATTGATGCCTTGCAGGTAAAAGAAGTGAGTATTCCAACGCAGGGTATTACGTTTATTAATATTCCAGAGGGATATGAGGCAATCCTGACAGATATCGGAGGCACACTACCGGCCAAGGTAAGTGGACTAGGAGATGCATTTGATGCGTTTGATGGTAGTACAGCGACTGGTGTAATCGATGTGGAAGAGGTGATTCCACAAAGTGACCCAGACCTCAAGGAAGAGGATAGTTTAACCGATTTGTACACAGGTAAGGTTACTTTTAATTATCCGGAAGGTATTTCGGATTCAGAACAAAAAATGATGAGTTTTATTTTACGAAAGACGGGAGAAGAAGTAACAGAAGAAGATTTCCCGCTTAATAACGAAACGTCAGGAGACGAATGAAATGGCTAGAATGTTTGGAACAGATGGAGTACGCGGAGTCGCAAATACAGAATTAACCCCAATGCTTGCAATGCAGTTGGGACAGGCAGGGGCTTATACATTGACAAAACACAATTCACACAGACCAACAATTATGGTTGGATGTGATACTAGAATGTCGGGTGATATGTTAGCCAATGCTTTAATGGCTGGGATATGTTCAGTGGGAGCAAATGCAGTCTATGTGGGAGTGGTTCCTACGCCTGCAGTTGCATATTTGACACGTAAATATAAAGTGGATGCGGGAGTAGTGATTTCTGCATCACATAATCCTGTAGAATTTAATGGCATAAAGTTTTTTAATGGAGAAGGGTATAAGCTTTCTGATGAAATAGAGGATGAAATAGAGGGATATATAAATAGTAATATGGATGGCATTTTATTTCCGACAGGCACGAGTGTTGGAAAAATAAAATACAGAAATGATGCAAGAGAAGAGTATATTAATCATGCTATGAAAGCAGTCCCTGTAGAATTATCAGGTCTTAAGATTGTAATTGATTGTGCAGAGGGTGCTTCTTATTATACCTCCACTGAGACATTAAAGGAACTTGGGGCAGAGGTGATTGCAATTCATACAAATCCGGACGGTACGAATATTAATGCCAATTGTGGTTCAACACATATGGAAGAACTTATGGCAAGAGTCGTATATGAGAAAGCAGCATTAGGACTGGCTTTTGATGGAGACGCTGACAGGGTGCTGGCTGTAGATGAGAATGGCAAGCAGGTTGACGGCGACGAACTGATGGCTATTATTGGTTATCATATGAAAAAGAAAAATAAATTAAAAAATGATACAATAGTGGCGACTATTATGAGTAATCTTGGTTTTTTCATAATGGGAAAAGAGAAGAAAATCAAAATTGAGCAGACAAAGGTTGGGGATCGTTATGTCCTGGAAAGAATGCTTGAAATCGGAGCAAATTTAGGCGGCGAGCAATCAGGTCATATTATCTTTCTGGATGAAAACACAACGGGGGATGGATTATTAAGCGCCTTGCATCTGCTAGAGGTATTAGTTGAGAGCAAAAAGCCTTTATCCAAATTGACAGATATTATGGAGGTTCTGCCACAGGCCCTCGTCAATGCACAGGTACCAAATCATAAGAAAGAGTCTTTTATGGAGTATCCTGAGATCGCAAATGCGATAGCACAATTAGAAGAAAAATTTGCTGGAAAGGGACGCGTTTTGATTCGTCCATCTGGTACAGAGCCACTTGTTCGGGTAATGATAGAAGGAAAAGACCAGACTGTTATAGAAGATGAGGCAAAGAAGTTAGCGGAGTTAATTCAAAATGTTGTTTTATAGAATTGTGAAAATTGTATAGTTAATGTGCAAAATAGAGCAAATTGCTTGTGATAAAATATATAAAATGATATAATACGATAAGAAACAAGGCAAAAGTTTGTTTGCTTTGCAGAACCGCAGAAAAACAGTATAGAACGGAGGTAAGCGGGAAAATGGTAAGGCAAAAGGTGGTTATTAAAAATCCTACGGGTCTGCATTTAAGACCGGCAGGAATTCTTTGTAAGGAAGCAATGCAATTCAAGTCTTTAATCACTTTTAGTTTTAGGGAGAGTACAGCAAATGCAAAGAGCGTTTTAAGTGTACTGGGTGCATGCGTAAAATGTGGAGATGAAGTAGAATTTGTCTGTGAGGGCGAAGATGAAGATAAGGCATTAAAGACGTTAGTAGAAGCAATAGAAAACGGATTAGGTGAATAGAAAGGGAATCGATTTCAAAGAAATCGATTCCCTTTCTTGTGAAAAGTTGATTTTTATTTTATATCATTATAAAATTACAATATCTAGATTAGAGAGCGATTATGCAATTTAATTCTTATTATTTTCTATTATTTTTCCCAGTGGTCTTATTAATCTATTTTTTTATACCTGCTAAATTACGTTATGTTTGGCTTCTTATTTCCAGTTATTATTTTTATATGAGCTGGAATCCTCAATTTGCAATTTTGATTTTATCTTCAACGGTCGTCACCTATAGCTGCGGAATTGTATTGGACAAGGCTAACGGTTTAGAAGATGAAAATGAGAAGAAAAAAGTAAAAAAGAGATGCATTGTTATTGCATTAACTATTAACTTGCTTATTTTAAGGCTGATGATAATATGAGATTAAATAGAATAGCTGTACCAAATGAGTCAGTGGAAGATTTGTGGTAAAGGGAGTCCTGTTAGAGGAGGTCTTTTGTTTAAATTGCATTTCTATATGAAAAATGCTATACTAAACAATAAAATTATTGCTTATACAAGAAAGAGGTTGATTAAATGGGGCTAAAAGAGTAATCAGCAAGAAGTTATTAATTATAGTGAAATATAGTGTGATATATCGACTCCAATGCTTATAAAAGCATCAGGGGGCGCACATGAAATACGGGGTTTGTGCACCTTTTGCTAATTTGACCCGAGGAAATACAAAACATAAGCAAAATGGAGGAATAGAATATGTTAAATTACAGAAGATATCAGAGAGTTCCGGTTATGAAATATCCGGAAAGAGAGTGGCCAAATAAAGAAATTAGTAAAGCACCTATTTGGTGTAGTGTTGACCTTAGAGATGGAAATCAAGCATTGATTGACCCAATGATAGTAGAGGAGAAGATGGAATTGTTTGCGCTTCTCATCAAATTGGGATTTAAGGAGATTGAAATTGGATTTCCAGCTGCTTCGCAGATTGAGTATGATTTTTTGCGTCAGTTAGTAGAGCGTAAGATGATACCAGATGATGTTAAGGTTCAGGTCTTAACACAATGCCGTGAAGAATTAATTGATAAGACCTTTAGTGCAGTACAAGGAATCAAGCAGGTTATTGTACATATTTATAATTCTACTTCAACCTTGCAAAGAGATGTTGTATTTGGAATGTCTAGAGAAGAAATCATTCAAATTGCTGTAGATGGAACCAATATGGTGAAAAAGAGAGCAAAGGACTTCCCAGGAAAGATAACACTTGAATATTCACCTGAAAGTTATACGGGAACGGAGGATGATTTTGCGCTTGCTATATGTACAGCGGTACAGGAGGCATGGGAGCCTACAGAGGAAGAACCTATTATTATTAATCTTCCAGCTACTGTTGAAATAACAACTCCTAATGTATATGCAGACCGTATTGAGTGGATGAATAAGCATTTTAAAGATCGGGAGAAAATCATTTTAAGTGTGCATCCTCATAATGACCGTGGCACCGGAATCGCTGCTACAGAACTGGCGATGCTCGCAGGAGCTGACAGGGTCGAGGGTACATTGTTTGGGAATGGAGAGAGAACGGGTAATATTGATATTTTAAATATTGCATTCAATATGTTCTCGCAAGGAATTAATCCAGAATTAAATATTGAGCATATTGCCGAAATTGTTGAGGTATATGAGCGTTGCTGTAAGATGCCGGTTCATGAAAGGCATCCATATGCTGGTAAACTGGTATTTACCGCATTTTCAGGTTCTCATCAGGATGCTATTAATAAGGGCGTAAAAGCAATGCGTGATAGAGACAGCAAAACCTGGCGCGTACCATATCTTCCTGTTGATCCGGCTGATATAGGCAGAGAATACGAGCCTATTGTTCGTATTAACTCACAATCTGGTAAGGGCGGGGTTGCTTTTATCATGGATACTTATTTTGGATTTAAGCTGCCTAAAGGAATGCATAAAGAATTTGCAAAGGTGATACAGACTATATCCGAGAAGCAGGGAGAAGTTACGCCAGACCAGATTATGGCGGCATTTAAAGAAAATTATATTGATATGAAAGAACCTTTGCATTTCAGAAAGTTAAAAGTAGACGATCGAAGCGATGCAAACGATTCTGAGTTAGATACACAGATAACACTAAGTTATGTTTATTATGGAGAAGAAAAATCCTTTGAGGCAGTTGGTAATGGACCTATTCATGCAGTACAGAGTGGCTTGAATGAAGCGCTGGGCATTAATATAAAAGTATTAGATTATGAAGAGCATGCTCTGCAAGGTGGTTCTAATGCACAGGCAGCAGCATATATACATCTTTTAAATGCGGAAGATGGCAGTACGACGTATGGTGTCGGAGTAAGCTCCAATATTACCAGAGCTTCAGTGAGAGCAATCTTTAGTGCAATTAATCGACTGGGACTATTAAATAAGTAACGAATATGAATGAAGTATTATAAAAGGCACTTGTAAGTATTAAATACTACATGTGCCTTTTTGAATCAATCAGTATGTGTTTATAAATCATGAAAGAAAATTGATTGTACGTTCTTTGTTTCTATAGTTATATAGTTTTTGCAGAATAAATAGTAGTAGGTAAAAATAGGCTATTATGTAGATTGGAAAGTAATATTTGAAATAGGAAGCAGGTGCGAGAAGAAATACAATAAACCAATGTATCATTAATCCACCAGACACAAAGAAGGTAAACCATCGTTTCTTTATAAGCGAATAAATGAAAAGAGCGATAATAATCATACAGGGAATAAACAGATTATATGCTATGGTTTTTATAATACTAATGCCTAAATGCGCAAGGGATTTGATACCGAAGCCTTCAAAAGTGATATGATAGGGCTGCGCGGCATAACAGAAAGCACCCCATCTTGTTCGAAATAAGACATCTGGATTATGAAGGCAGATACGTTTTATAGCTGCTGCATAATCAAAGAACTCTGAAACTGTTGCCTCTGGGCGCACGCCAACAAACCCTTCTTTGTATAAAATAAGCACGTCTTCATAATTAATATCTCCATAATACTCATTTATAGATTGTATCATAGCAAGAGAAAGATATTGGTCTACGATATCCAAGTCTTCTTTATTGGTTTCATAATCCAATCCATTCCGATACATATTGGTTATAGTATAAGCATAAAATGGCTTCATTCTGTCATCGGCAGCGGCGCCCATTTCACTTGCAAAGAGTCCGTTTTGTGGAATAGAAATAATATATTGTAAGAGTAATGCTCCAAGAAGGATAGTAAAAGCAGCTTTTTTGGAACGTATATTTTTATATACAAGAAATAAAAGTAAGGGAATAAGAACCACCAAATATATGCCTTCAGTTCGCCATTGTGTCAGCACGGCACATAAGAAAAGCAGCCAAAAAGAATGTGTTTTTGTTAGTGAGACATGTTCAAGTGAATCAAATAGCAGCGTACTGATAAGAACTAAATAGAGTAAAAAGTAAATGGGAAGTCTGTGAGCTGATGTTGTATAGGCAATAACAGGATACATTAAAAACAGCAGATAGGCGAACTTACCATATTTTACTCCAATGAATTTTATAAGTCGATAGGTCACATAACCGACAACAATCACCTGGATTAGGACCTTTATAATGATAGGCCCAATCCAACTGGGAATCAGCATTAAAGAAACAATATAATAATATGTAGTAATATAGTAAAACCATGTGTAATGCTGCAAATTAACAGCGGATTCAAATATCAGATTCTCGTCATTGCTTAAAAAACCTTGCGGCAACTTAATGACCAGTATAAGTATAACAGGGATCAAATAAAACAGGGCATATTTGATTATTTGATACTCTGGAGACCCTTTCCTGCTTTTATCAAAAAAAGCGCGGTATAGCGTTCTATATAGAAAGAAAAGAAGAATAGATAAGAGTATTTTGCATATTATATAATCAGAGAGGTTAGTAAGAGGAGAAACAATAAAAATAAACTTATCTGTATAAAATGTAACCAGCAAATGAAGAAAGACAATTGCAATAATAATTAGTGTTTGTTTATTGTTTAGGAATTTTTTCATTGACATAGACCTCATTTATTAGATTTTAAATAATTTACTTGAGTATAGCATATTTTATAAAAGGAGTCATTACGTATTGCAAAATCTTACGACTGTTATCCTTGAAAAATAGTATAAAATTCGATATACTATATAAAGCAATCATATGAATAATGAAAGAAGGTGTTATTGTGAAAAAGATCATTGTAACAGGATGTAATGGACAATTAGGCCGTGCAATTAACAAACAGTATGAGAATAGTAGCGAATTCTCGCTTATCAATACAGATGTAGGGAGCGCAGATGTAAAGGAATTAGATATTACTAATATAGAAGAAGTATTAAATTTCGTAAAAAAAGAAAAGCCATATGCCATCATAAATTGTGCGGCATATACGGCAGTAGATGCATGCGAAACAAATAAAGATGCTGCATATGTGATAAATGCAGTGGGCGCACGTAATCTGAGTATTGCTGCAACTGAAACAGGTGCAAAGCTAATGCATATATCTACGGATTATGTATTTTCTGGAGATGCAAATACGCCATACACAGAATTTGACCAGGTGAATCCACAAGGGGTATATGGTGTGTCAAAGCTGGCAGGAGAAAAGTTTGTGCGAGAGTTTGCGAAAGACTATTTTATTATTAGAACAGCTTGGCTGTATGGAGAAGGAAAGAATTTTGTAAAAACGATGCTTCGGCTTTCCGAGACGAACGATGTAGTCAGGGTGGTGGGAGATCAGTTTGGGACACCAACCAGCGCTACAGAACTTGCAAAAATGATTGCTTACCTTTTACCAACGGAAAACTACGGATTATTTCATGGAACATGTGAAGGTCAGTGTTCATGGGCAGATTTTGCAAAAGAGATATTCAGATTGGCAGGCAAGAATACTATGGTCAATGATATCACGTCAGAAGAATATGTTTCCCCAACGAAGAGGCCTGCCTATTCTGTATTAGACAACTATATGCTACGGTTAACCAGTGATTTTCAAATGGCTGATTGGGAAACAGCCATTGCTGAATATATTAGAGATTTTCAATAATCTATAATAAGGGATACATAATTAAGGCAATTAAAATTCCCAAAACTGCACCAGCACTAACCTGCAGGGGGGTATGACCGACTAGCTCCTTTAACTTCTCTTCTGTAAATTGTTCCGTAAATGCATCGTCCATATGTGCGAACATATCCAGGAATTTGTTAAGAACAACGGCTTGTGTACCAGTCTCTCTGCGTACACCTGCAGCATCGTACATTACAATAATAGCTAATACTGCAGTAATGGCAAACTGAAATGAGGAGGCACCATATTGTAGAACTGTTGCGGTTGTTAAGGCACATACGGTAGCAGAATGGGAACTAGGCATTCCACCTGAACCAAATAATCTCTCAGGATCGAAAGATTTTGTAAAAGCAAGGTTAATAAAGGTTTTCAAAACCTGGGCAACAGCCCAGCCGGTAACGGAAATCCAGAATAATTTATTGATTAATAACTCTTGAATGAAATTCATAAGAAAAATCCTTTCCTTTCATATTGTGAAGGCGCTTTAATAATCAATTTTACTATATTGAATCATAATATGCAATAATGTTATTGTTATTAAGTGAGATTTTGATATAATAATTGAAAGTATAACAAAGTGATAGATATAGATTACGATAATTAAGAATATGATAAACTCAAAGAATAAGGAGATAAAACATGAGAAATGTAGCATTAATAACGGGTATTACAGGGCAGGACGGTTCTTATCTTGCGGAATTACTTCTAGAAAAGGGGTATGAAGTACATGGGATTATTCGCCGTCATAGTAGTATTGCGACTGAAAGAATAGATCATTTGTACTTTGACAGAGAAGTCAGGGATAAGACACTTTTTTTACATCATGGAGACTTGACGGATTCCAGTAACCTAAATCGATTGATTGAACAAATTCAACCAACAGAAATATATAATCTGGCAGCACAATCTCACGTGGCTGTATCTTTTGAGGTTCCAGAATATACAGCAGAAACGACAGGTATTGGAACACTGAGATTACTGGATGCCATTAAAAAAAGTGGTGTGAATTGCAAATTCTATCAAGCTTCTACCTCGGAGCTGTTTGGAGGACTTCCTGAAACAGCACCACAGAGTGAGAAGACGCCCTTTTATCCAAAGAGTCCCTATGGAGCAGCTAAGCTTTATTCTTATTGGATTACGATTAATTATAGAGAAGCATACAATTTATTTGCTTGTAACGGTATTCTTTTTAATCATGAATCACCACGTCGTGGCGAGACCTTTGTAACTCGTAAGATTACAAGAGCTGTCGCTGCTATTATGGCAGATGAAAGAGAAAAGTTATCTCTTGGAAATCTAAATGCAAAGCGTGACTGGGGCTTCGCAGGTGATTATGTGGAAGGCATGTGGAGAATGCTTCAACAGGATAAGCCGGGCGATTATGTTCTTGCAACCAATGAGACGCATACAGTGCGTGAATTTGTTGAACTTGCATTTGCAGAGGTTGGTATAGAAATTGATTGGAAAGGCGCAGGCGTTGGCGAGAAGGGTTATAATAATAAGAACGGAAAACTTTTGGTAGATGTTAATCCCAGATATTTCAGGCCTGCCGAGGTTGAGTTTTTATGGGGCGATTGTACTAAGGCTGAAAAAGAACTCGGATGGAAGAGAAAAGTTGATTTTAGGAGTCTTGTGTCCATGATGGTTGACGCAGATATGAAGGAAATCGCGGGTATGAGTGCCGAAGAATACAGAAACAGTAATCAGTAAAAGAAGCAGAGGTTAATTATGGATAAAAATGCAAAAATTTACGTGGCGGGACATCGTGGACTAGTGGGTTCTGCTATTATGAGAAACTTAAATCAAAAAGGATATCAAAATATAGTATGCAGGACACATAGAGAACTGGATCTCATATCACAGGCAGACGTTCGCGATTTTTTTGAGACAGAAAGACCGGATTACGTTGTGCTCGCAGCGGCTAAGGTGGGTGGAATCCATGCAAATGACGTAATGCCTGCAGAATTTATTTATGAGAATATGCAGATTCAGAATAATATCATACATAGTGCACATGTTTATGGCGTTAAGAAACTTCTTTTTTTAGGAAGCACATGCATTTACCCTAAAATGGCACCCCAGCCAATTCCGGAAGATGCATTGCTGACAGGGTTGCTGGAGGAAACAAATGAGGCATATGCAATTGCAAAGATAGCAGGTCTTGAGATGTGCAAATTCTATAAAAGACAATATGGCAATGATTTTATTAGTTGCATGCCAACAAATTTGTATGGTCCGCATGATAATTATGATTTAAATAACTCGCATGTTATGCCAGCTATGATTAGAAAATTTCATGAAGCAAAGGTAAACAAGGCTTCGACAGTAGAATTATGGGGAACGGGTACGCCCCTTCGAGAGTTCTTATATGTGGATGATATGGCAGATGCCTGTATTTATTTATTAGAAAATTATAGTGGTGAACAGCATGTAAATATAGGAACAGGTAAAGAAGTGACAATTAAAGAATTGGCAGAGACGGTGAAGGCAACAGTCGGTTTTACGGGTGAGATCGTATGGAATCGTGAGATGCCAGATGGAACACCGAGAAAGCTTACTAACGTTGATAAACTGCATGGATTAGGTTGGAGCCATAAAGTGGATTTGGTGGAAGGCATTCAACTAGCGTATAAATGGTTTGTTGAAAATGTAAAGGAAGCGAAATTGTGATATTTCGCTTCGTTTTTTCTAATTTATTGTAGGAATGCTTTTTTTGTATAATTGAGTTAGTATATGAGGAGAGTCTTAATGAGAGATATTGTTCTTTTTTTAATTGCAGTTCTAGTCATTTTTTTGTTAGAGAAGGAGTATAAAATCAGAAAGCTTTTTTTATACCCGTCGCTTTTGCTATACTCATTTTTTCCTGTAGTCGCTTTTGCCGGCATATTAGCTATAAAAAAATCGATAAAAAAAGCTGACACAAAAAGAATCAAATTCGGAAAAGAATGTGGTATCGCGTGTTTATTTGTTTTAATGATTATATTTGGAAGTTCTAGAAGTGTGGATGAAAACTTTCTTTTGATTACAGATGCAGTTTTTCATTTTACATTGCAATCAGCACTATCTCTGTTTTTAATTGTAATCTCATTTTTTCTTTATTTTCATATTGCAAAAATATTATTTGGAGAAAGTAAAAAAAGCTTGGGATTTTATTTGTTTTTTGTGCTACTGCTATATTTGTTTGGATACCAGTCATTTGAAGCGAAAGATACTATATTTCTATTTGACTGTATTTCCATGACACTGATTATAAAACAAGTAATAATACCACTTATTCTTTTATTAGTATTGATAAAAGGGACTGACAAACCACTTATGGTGGAATTGGCAGTAGAAGAAGAGGAGAAGGATGCCATGGGTAAATTTATTAATGTAAAAACACTTGCACTTGTCATTGTAATTTATGCTCTATTATCAGTTTTTTCGATTTATAAGTTGAATACAAAAATTAATAATATGTCAATTTATATGCAAAATATGCAGGAGAGTATAGACGAACTAAAGGGAACAGAAAATACAGATGCGGTATCGGAAGAAGAAATAGAAGCTGAATAAAAGAGGAGATATAGCTATGCTTCAGATCATAACTGGTTTTTTAGGTATATGTGCAAATTTTATTATTTATATCGCTTTCGGTTCTTTGATTACAGTAAGAAAAAAGGATGAGAAATGGTCCTTAGCCCTGACAATCGTAATCGGCTTTTTTTTGTACTACAGCATTTTCTTTTTCTTTTGTGTTCCTATGATGCTTAGATTTCAAACATTGACTTCTCTGGCATACCTTTGGCTGGTAGTTATTGCTATCATAGTGGTATTATCTGGATTATTAAACGGGAGAAGATGGTTTGCAAAAGCAAGGGAAATAGCGAATAAGCTTAAAGCAACCCCGCTTTTTTATGTGGGATTTATATTATTATGTCTGGTGCAGGGTTTTTTAATTACAAATGCGTATAACTTTACACTAGATGCAACTTATTATGTGGGAAATGTAGCAACTTCTGTATTAACAGACACTATGAACATATATGATCCTTATACAGGAATGTGGCAGGATCATTTTGAAATGCGTTATTTCTTTGCCACTTATTCCATGAATGATGCTGTTATGTGCAGACTATCAGGGCTAAAGGCTTTGATACAGACAAAGACAGTAATGACAGCAAGCATTATCATGATTATTCAATGCATTTATTATTTAGTCGTGCAGGAACTATTTGGAGAAGATAAAAAGGCTCAGTTTATAATGCTTTTTCTTATGACATTTCTAAATTTTACTTTTATTACAATATACACGTCGCACAATTTCCTACTTACCAGAACATTTGAGGGGAAAGCGGTAGTGGCTAATTTAGTACTTGTTGTGATTGCTTATTTGTATATGCTGTTGCTTAAGGAGCATAATGGCAGAAGAATATGGTGGTATTTGTTTATTGTATGCTTTGGCTCCACCACTATTTCCTCATCAGCCAATATGCTTGTGCCAGCGGCATTGACCGTTTTTATGCTACCGCTTATATTTATTAAAAAAGATATTAAAATTTTACCGAAGTATGCCGCTTGTATTTTACCAGGTTTAGTAATGACACTAATCTATGTAGCATATGTTAAGGGCTATTTTGTAATTCATACCTATTAGCAGAAGAGGAGAAATGGCAGATGCAGACGCTGAATGTAGTTGATACAGGCTTACGTTATTTACAATTATGCTTAGAATATTATACAGACGGCTGTGCATATTTTTTGCTCTATATTGCAGCATTGTTATTTGTTGCGGTTGCAGGAACGAAGAAAGAAAAATTAGTATTTCTGCCAAGTGCAGCTTTGCTTTTTTTGTCTGTTTATAATCCAGTTTTTCCAATCATTCTGAATCAGATATTTGATGTGAATAAGGAGTACTATCGCTTTTTTTGGCTCGCGCCTATTATCATAATAATTCCTTATGTATGTACAAGGCTTTTGATGTTACAGGAAACGAAAGTAAAAAAAGGAATTGTGGCAGTCGTGATTTTTGCTATTTTATGTTTATCAGGCAATTTTATTTATGCGAATGGATATGAGCAGGCACCAAATGTATATAAAGTGTCCGATGAGTTGATAGAGATAGCGGATATTATTCACGAAGATTCTGAAGTAGAGTTCCCTAAGGCTTTAATGGAGTATTATTATAATATGGAGATGCGTCAATATGATCCCTCTATTCTTTTAACTATTAATAGAGAAGATTATATCTATGCAGTCAGTAATGAATACACAGAAGAAATGCTAGAAGATGATACAAATCCACAATATAAGCTATTGGCTTTACTAGTCAGGTATCAGGATATTTCAGCAGAGGATTTTAAAAGGGCATTAGATATGACAAATACAGAGTATATGGTGGTATCTTCTGACAATGCTATTATACCCTACTTTAAGCAAGCTGGGTTTCGTATGGTGGCAAATACAGAGAATCATACAATATTTCATTATGAATTAACAGAGCCTGTTACTTTTGAACTGATTGATTATTCTGGATTGAGATAGAGGGAGAATATGCTTATAACAGTATTTACACCGACCTACAATCGAAGAGAATTACTTGAGCGTGTTTATAATAGTCTGTTGAATCAAACCAGCAAAAACTTTTGCTGGTTAATTGTCGATGATGGTTCGGAAGATGACACCAGCTCATTTGTTAGACAATGGATGAAAGATGAGAGAATTGCAATTCAATATATATACTGTGAAAATGGAGGCAAAATGCGTGCACATAATATTGGAGTCGCGCATGCGGCAACTACGTTGTTTTTTTGTCTTGATTCAGACGACTATCTAGTAGAGAATGCGATTGAACTGGTTGCAGAATCGTGGGAGGACATTTTAAAGAATGGTCTGACGGATAAGAATAAGGTGGCTGGAATCGTAGCACATAAGGGCAAGAGTGCTTCAGAAACTTTATCTGGATCGCTATTTCCAGCAGTTGATTTTTCCACATTAAGAGGGTTATATAGGAGGGGATTTAAGGGTGAGACAACTCTCATATTCAGAACAGATATTTTGAAGTGTTATCTATTTCCTGAAATCAGCGGAGAAAAATATGTACCGGAAGACTACATATATGATAAGATAGATGAAGAATATGTCTTAAAGGTTATGCCGTGCATATTGACGATATGTGAGCTCAGAAATGATGGTTATACAGACTGCGTTCAGAAACTGCGTGACGAAAATCCTGTTGCATGGTATCTTTATTATGAGCAGAGAGCACGAATCACGGAAGTCTCACTTTTAAAACTAAAATATATTAGCCACTATATATGTTTTTCTTGGCGATTAAATAGAAAAATATTTACTGAGACTACACTCCCCCCCGTATTTTTGATTTTGGGAATGCCAGGCGCTTTATTATTGCGTTTACTCGGTAAAAGATGAGGTGTCAAATGAATAAAAAAGAATGGTATAAAAGAATATACACATTTTTGATGGCTTTGATTATTGTTGCTATGGAAACAGTTTCTGTAGGTGTTGCATGGGTCAACTTCTATAATTTACAGCTTCCCAAGCAATATTTCTTTTGGGGACATGTATTTATTTTAGCAGTCTATATGTTGATCTTGTTTTTCTTTTCGAGAATGTATGGCGGCTTGAAAATAGGCTCTTACCGCATGACGGAATTATTATTTTCACAGGTATTTGCAACAGCCTGTGCAGACATTCTTCTTTATGCAATTGCATGTTTACTGGCATATAAATTTCCTTCATCATTACCGATGATAATAGTACTTATCGTACAATGTATCTGTATCGGTCTGTGGATTATGGGGGCAACTCATATCTATAGGACATTATTTCCACCGTTGGATGTATTGCTGATTTATGCGGGTAACACAACAGAGGTCTTTGCGGAAAAAGTAAAGACAAGAAAGCATCAATTTTGTATTCAGGAAGAGATAGAAGCAAATAATGACATGGTTGTAATCTGTGAAGCGGTTGACAGGCATGAAGCGGTTATGATGTGGGATGTGCCTACATCCATTCGCAATAAAATATTTAAATATTGTTATGAAAAGTCTGTAGACGTTTATGTCATGCCTAAAATATCTGATATAATATTAAACGGTTCGCAGACACTACATTTATTTGATACACCTCTTTTGCTCACTAAAAGTACGCCGATGGAACCAGAGCAAATAGCAGTCAAGAGAATTTTTGATGTTTTATTTGCAACTATTATATTGGTCATGATATCGCCGGTTATGCTTTTGACTGCTATTTTTATTAAACTATATGATGGTGGACCAGTGTTTTATAAACAGATCCGTTGCACACAAGGCCAAAAGTATTTTACTATGTATAAATTCAGAAGTATGATTGAAGAAGCTGAGCAAGACGGGGTAGCTAGACTGGCCACAAAAAATGATGACAGAATCACACCCATTGGTAAAATTATTCGTAAAGTACGTATTGATGAATTACCACAGCTGTTTAATGTGATAAGTGGTACGATGTCATTTGTAGGACCACGTCCTGAGAGGCCAGAGATTATAGAACGTTATACAAAAGCAATGCCTGAGTTTGTGTATCGAACAAAGGTGAAATCAGGGATTACTGGGTATGCACAAATATATGGGAAATATAATTCCTTACCTTATGACAAATTGAAATTAGATTTGTATTATATGGAACACTATTCTATATGGCTAGATTTAAAATTAATTATATTAACACTGAAGATACTATTGACGCTGGAAAGTACAGAGGGTGTGGATGAAGGCAATCTGACACCTATTGAGCGGGGAAATAATGATGAATGAGAATGGACCATTGATTAGTATAGTGGTACCGGTGTACAATGCGGTAAAGTGCATAGAAGACACAATTCAGGCAATCAGAAGCCAGAC
>Ga0209373_10001329_pt1 | contig 29972 bp, 22 predicted proteins | sample Higcelweek5metaG_FD_187173 | JGI IMG/M metagenome (GOLD analysis project Ga0209373, IMG submission 187173) | Freshwater pond sediment microbial communities from the University of Edinburgh, under environmental carbon perturbations - High... | ecosystem: Environmental > Aquatic > Freshwater >... | reverse complement strand
ACTTGTGGATTTGCTTTTTTGTTATCGGCAAAATAACGGACAATGCGATTGGCTTTTAATACATCCTTGTTGATAAGTGCCGATTGGAGTTCGAATACGTTAAAGTCCTTACTTATGCCGATATTTTTCTCTACATGTTCGGGAGTTATCCTTTTGGAGTCGGCTGGTTTGGTGAGCAGGAGTTTATCCATTTCGTTGGCCATTTTACTCAGGTCGTTACCCAAAAATTCGGTCAGCATACCAATGGCTTTCTCGTCGACAGTAACATTTTTGTTTTTAGCATAATTGCTTATCCACGCCCCCATTTCGTAATCGCGCAGTTTTTGCGATTCGAACACAACACCGCTTTTAGCTATATCGAGTACCCATTTTTTTCGTTTGTCGGGAGTACCGTACTTGTAACCTATCACTAATATGGTGGTGGGCGAAGGCTTACTAACATAGTACTGAAGAGGTTCCCAATCTTTTATCAACTGAGCTTCCTTCACAATCACTACCTGACAAGGCGACATCATGGGATAACGCTTAGCAGCATTCACGATGGTCGTCATATCGGTATCTTTACCGTAAACCACCGTCAGGTCGAACTCGCGCTGCCCTTCGTCGAGTACATTGTTCTGAATAAAATCCGATATCTGATCAATATAATACGCTTCCTCTCCCATAAGTAAATAAACGGGAGCATACGCTTTCCGGCGTAGGTCGCTCATGATCATATCATAGGATATGCCTTGCTTTGCCATGTGTGGTAGTTGTTTAATTCATCGGTTTGTATGTGTATAAAGAACAGATAAACCGAAATAATATGTAAAAAGTAAAAATGTAGAGAAATCAAAATGTAGCCTTAACAAATCAGCATCAAAGCTTAATATTCAAACTTCAATCACTATTCGAACCTCAGGTGCTTAATTGTTTTACTGTTGTGCATAATCGACGAAAGCGACTTTACACCAATTTTAATATGCTCTTCCACAAAGTTGGCAGTCACTTTCTTGTCGCTCTCGGCAGTTTTAATGCCGTCGGCCCTGAGTGGCATATCCGAAACCAACAATAAAGCACCTATAGAAATACCATTATGAAAAGCCACCGAAAACAACGTGGCAGTTTCCATATCTATGGCCATAGCACGGGTAGAACGCAGGTAATCTTTAAATTTCTCGTCGTGCTCCCACACCCTTCGGTTGGTGGTAAATACCGTACCAGTCCAATAATCTTTGCCAAAATCACGAATATTCGACGAAACGGCACGTTGAAGGCTAAAAGCAGGAAGTGCCGGAATTTCAGGTGGAAAATAGTCGTTCGAAGTACCTTCACCACGAATGGCAGCACTTGGCAAAATATAATCGCCGATATTATTCTTATCGCGCAAACCACCGCATTTTCCGAGAAAAAGAACAGCTTTAGGTTGAATGGCTGTAAGCACATCCATGATAAGGGCTGCATTGGGGCTTCCCATACCAAAATTGATGATTGTAATGCCTTCGGCCGAAGCATTTGGCATAGCTCCATCTTTTCCTAATACCGGAACTCCATACCATTCGGCAAAAAGTTCGACATAATTATTAAAGTTAGTTAGTAAAATATATTCGGTAAAATCCTCAATAGGCCTTTTCGTATAGCGCGGCAACCAGTTTTCAACAATTTCGAATTTAGTTTTCATATCTTGTAAATTTATATTCAGGAATTCGTATTTTCGCAATTCATAAGAATCGTGAAACAAAAATACTAAAAAATGTGGCAATTGAATCTACCGGCCTATAATTTTCGAATAATTAAAAAAAATGAGAAACCCTTTATATTCGACGATCTCCGAAAGAAATTCGTTGCGCTCACTCCTGAAGAATGGGTACGCCAGCATTTTATTCGCTTTCTTATTGAAGTGAAACATTATCCTGCCTCGCTCATTGCCATCGAAAAACAACTCGTTATCAACGGTCTGAAAAAACGTTGCGATGCAGTTGTGTACAACCGAAATGGCGAACCTTTGATAATCATCGAATTCAAAGCTGCAACAGTTTCCATAGCTCAGCAAACCTTCGATCAGGCAGCGGTATACAATTCGAAACTCAAAGTAGATTATTTTATTATAAGTAATGGCCTGAAACATTACTGTTGCCGACTCGAAAAAGATGTACTTCAGTACAACTTTTTGGACGACATTCCCGATTTTAATGCATTAGAAGTATAAAAACAAGGCATTTAATCGTTAATGTTTGTTTATTTCTATCGAAAATTTCATTTTTAAGCTTCATTTCCGACCTTATGACGCAAAATGTAACAACTTTGTAATGACATCGCTTTTTAAAACAATCAGCTATATATTAGCAACTTACGCAACCACCACCTATCCTCAGAACAAAAAGTTTTCAGCATTCATCACTTTTTAACGGAAAAAGTTTGGAAAATATGTTTTAAAACATGTATTTTTGCATCGTCATAAGGAAATAAATTATTATGACACGTTAACCCGAACAAAGAGAAGCCCTGAAGAAAAAATCACAGGAATTCCTTTGTTCTTTTTTTTTGAAGGTTTTTAAAAATTTGTTTTTGTTAGTATTTAAAGAAAAGTCAATTGCATCGAAATTAGATTTGCCGCAGAAGAAGCAAACATAAAAAAGATAAATTGACTTTGATTTAAGCCTTACGCCGGAACAGTATGAATAGTTAACAACTGTATCCAATGCGTCGGATGTTATTATTGGCGAAACTACAACAAGGTAAACGCGAGAATAAGGAGTTAGTTAAAAGAATAAATCGAAGAAGTTCACAACAAGCATCGATTTCATTCTTAAGAATATTTGAAGCCACAAAAAACAAGGCTTTAAAGTAAAAAAAAGTTTTTAAGTTATTAGGTATTAAGTATTAGGTTTTAGTTATTAGAAATTTAGGTATTAGGTATTTTAGTATTAGATTTTAGGTATTAAATTAAAAAAAGATTAAGTTATGAAAAAGATTTTTGTATTAGCTATTATAGCATTGGCAACTGTAAGCAACAGTTTTGCATTGGATTTGAATGAGTATAAAGTGTTTTATAAATTAAACAACGAAAAGACTTTCACCTCATTGTCACGTTATTTGGGAACTTCAAGCGCCCAGGAAGAACAATTGAAATATATTTTTACAGAAACTGAACGCAAAATGAAAAGTGCAGTTGGAAACGAAAATGATGCCGCTGCTGAAAAGGCATTGTGGTTCAACCTCGGCAACGCAAAACACATTTTGACTGCTGATCAGTATAAAAAATACTTAGCAACTATCAACCTTTCGATTTACGTAAACAACACAGAATTTTACGCCGAAAAGTAATCAGTTTCTAACCATTATTAGCGGAAGTATAACATCAGGTTGTACTTCCGCTTTTTTATTTTCTTTTCCCGGCTTGACCTAACGCGACACTGAATTTTTTTTTCATTAAAAATAATTTTCTACTTTTGTTGGATAATTCAGAATGAACATGAAAAAAATTCTATCTTATCCATTTTCAATACTTGCCTATTTTTGGTTTCTATTTTTCATATGCCTTTTTCATCCCATCCAATGGCTCTGTTTTAATTTGTTTGGCTACGAGGCACACAAAAGAAGTGTAGATATTATGAATTTCTTCTTAATCCGCACTTTGTACTTTATTTTTTCAGATTATAAAGTTGAAAATAAACAAGTCATTCCTAAAGGTAAGCCAATTATATTTGTAGCAAATCATCAGGGACTCTTCGATATTATTGGTTTGGCTTGGCTATTGCGTGAGTTTCATCCAAAATTCGTAAGTAAAATTGAATTAGGCAAAGGCATTCCAAGTGTGTCGTATAACCTGCAACATGGTGGCTCAGTGCTGATCGACAGAAAAGATCCGCGACAGGCATTGCCCGAACTAAAGAAAATGGGTGAATACATCGAAAACAATAGTCGATCGACAGTGATTTTTCCCGAAGGAACCCGCACCAGAAATGGGCAGCCAAAACCCTTTGCATCCAACGGATTAAAAATACTATGCAAATACGCCCCTGACGCCTGGGTTGTGCCGGTAACTATCAATAATTCATGGAAAATATTCAGGTATGGAAACTTCCCGCTCGGCATGGGAAACAAGTTAAGGTTTACGGTCCACCCACCTCTGAAAGTGAGTGAGTCTGACTTTGTTGCATTGTTCGAAAAAACTGAACAGGCTATAACACAACATATTGATAAATAATTATTTATACTCACAAAATAACCGATGTAGAAAGTCATTTTCACATCGGTTTTTAGTTCAGCATTATGCTGTAAACTTTGCGTAATGAATTCTGGATTCAAGCTGCATGTAATGGCAATCACTAAAAATGAGTAGACGCAGCTATATTTTCGATGGCTGCGAACAAAAAACAGCTATAAATTATGTACATTTGCAATTGTACTCAAAAAAAGAAAATAATTGTTATGAAGAAAATAATTAATACTCCAAACGCTCCGGCAGCAATTGGTCCTTACAGTCAGGCAGTAGAAGCAAACAATACACTTTACATATCAGGTCAACTACCTATCAATCCATCGGTTGGAAAAATTGAAGCTACCACTATGTCCGACCAAACCGAACAGGTTTTCGCCAACATCAACGCTATACTTACCGAAGCTGGTTATACCTTTGCCGATGTTGTTAAATCTACAGTTTTCCTTTCGGACATTGCCGACTTTGCCGCTATGAATGAAGTGTATAAAAAATACTATCAAACTGAATGTCCGGCCCGCTCGGCATTTGCCGTAAAATCGCTGCCAATGGGCGCTTTGGTTGAAATTGAAACAATAGCCGTTAGATAGTTCTGAGTTTCGGGTTTCGGGTTCTGATACTGTTTAGTGTTTATAAAGTCTGGAGACCGTAGACCGGGGACTGTAGACTTATTCGCACATTTTCAAAAATTCGCCAAAATATCAGCTAAATGTATCCCTTTTACCGGTAATTTGTGTTTGTTGATATAGCCATTAATATTCATAAGGCACGAGGCTTCGGTGCTTACAATATATTCAGCGCCGGTTTCAATGGCATTGCGTATCTTGTTTTGGGTCATTGCCGAAGATATAGCTGCATTTTTCACGGCAAAAGTTCCACCAAATCCGCAACAGGTATCACTTTCGTTCATTTCAATCAACTCGAGTCCAGCCACTTTGGATAACAATTTTCGGGGTTCCTCTTTTATTCCGTATTCACGCAGTGCGGCGCACGAATCGTGAAAAGTAACTTTGTGAGGAAACACAGCGCCAAACTCTTCAATTTTCAGAACATTGACAAGGAAATCGGACAATTCAAAAATATTGTCTCTGATTTTATTGTATTTTTCCATTAATTCAGGCCTATCTTTCAATACTTTATGATAATGATGAATTATAAAGCCCGAACATGATCCCGAAGGCGAAACCACAGGCATATCAGCATCAAAATCAGTCAGGAACTTTTCGGCAAAAGCGGCTGTTTCTTTCCAGTAGCCACTGTTGAAAGCAGGCTGCCCACAGCAGGTTTGTTCGGGATTATAATGAACTCTGCATCCGGCTTTCTCAAGCAACTTTATAACATTGAACCCCGTTTCGGGATATAACTGATCGATATAGCAGGGAATAAAGAGTTGAACGTCCATAAAATTAAAAGTTGTTTTAGCTTTTTTGTTTCTATTGTAAGGTTTTTTGATCTTGAATTAAATTAATACCAAAAATCGACATAGACCGGCAAATGGTCGGCAAAACCATCCTGATACTTCATACCCGTATAAGTTCTGAAAGGTTGTTTTCCAAGGTATTTTTCATCATCGACAAGCAAAAAATCAGCATTAAAAACATGTGCATCAGATGGAAGCGTATAAATGCTGCTGGCTGGATTCAACAGATTTCCCGATACGATAATCTGATCCAAAGCTCCCCATTCACCTTCGTGCTTGTGCGAACCTTGTCCCGAAATCTGTATCGGAAACATTAAGTTATACAATTCATTTGCTGATCTGTTTTCGTCCGGCGAAAGCGCTTTTAATACTCCATGCATACTTTCGTTGGTAGGATAATCGTTAAAATCGCCCATAATTACAATGTTAGCATTTACGCTTTGCTTGAAAATACTATCCACTTTCGATCTCAAAACAGAAGCAACAAACATTCGCCGATCCTCCGATTCGAGTTCGCCACCCAACCTTGAAGGAAAATGGCACACAAAGCAATGCAAGGTATCGCCCGAAGGAACAATGCCCGAGACGTACAAAATATCTCTGGTTTTACTTTGCGGCGCATTTGGAAAATCAATTCGAATAGCTTTATTATGAACAGGTTTAAATACATCCGGCTGATACATTAACGCCACATCAACTCCACGCGCATCTGGCGATTCGTAATGAATAAATTTATAACGCAGATTTTTCAAGCCCGAATAATGCGTTAAATCCCACATGCATTTTTCACTTTCTACTTCGCACAAACCCACAATGGCCGGCGCTTCCCAGCCACCTATAGCAGCAATTACCCTGGAGATGTTGGCTTGCTTCTTTTTGTATTTGGCATTGTTCCATGCTCTCAAGCCACCCGGCAGGTATTCTTCATCCTTAGTGAGCGAATCGTCGACACAATCGAAAAGATTTTCTACATTGTAACTCACAATTTTGAAACAATGTTTCTCAAACGACTGAGCCGACAATGCAAAAACAGCAAAAGAAACTACGATAAGTGTATTGAGCTTTTTCACTTTACAGAGTTTGAACATTTGACAATATGCAAAGGTAAAAATATTTGATTCAATTTGCACCTTTGATTATCGATAATTTTCAGGATTGGATACAAATGAATTGAAAGAAGTTGAAAAAATAAACATTTGCACAAAGAATCTCTCTAAAAAACAAATATTTGTAAGCTTAGCTATAGTTTATTCGTTGATATTTAACTAATTTTACAACCGAAAAAATCAGAAAATAACTTTTTATCTAGTCTAATGAATTTGAATAAAAGAATATTACTTTTGCTTGCTCTGCTCCTTTCCCTGCCTGTAATAGCCCAGTTCAAAATAAACGAAATAATGACCAATAATGTGTCGGCCGTATGGGACAATGCTTATAATTACTCCATGTGGGTCGAACTCTACAATACAAATACAACCACATCATACAATCAATCGGCATTTTACTTCACAGATGATTTAACGCAACCGAGAAAATGGAATCCTGCATCCAAATTGGTAAGCCCGAATGGATTTAGTGTGCTGTGGTTCGAAAGAGATGAACGCTCCGAACATGCTAATTTTAAACTCGATGGCGAAGGAGGCAGACTTTACCTGTTAAATTCCTCTGCAATTGTTATTGATAGTGTTGTATATCCAAAGCAATATAGAAATATTTCCTACGGAAGAATCACAAACGGCTCCAATAGCTGGGTATATTTCGAGCAGTTCAGTGCCGGAAGTTCAAACAACGGGAAAAGCTGGTCGTTCCAACGATGTGAAATCCCGGTGTTTAATGTGGCCGGAGGTTTTTATGCTTCAACTCAGAATTTAACTTTTGCAACTCCCGCAGCAGGCGATACGATCTATTACACCCGAAACAATGCTGAGCCGACCCGCAATAATGCAATACGTTACACACCAGGCATGTCCATTACTGTGAATTCCAGCACTGCCATCAGAGCCAAAACTTTTAATAAGAATAAATTATCGAGCGATATTGTTACTGCCACTTTTTTTATCAACGAACGGAATTTCAGTCTGCCGGTGGTTTCTATAGTCACCGAACAAGCTAATTTAACTGACAACACCATAGGGATTTATACAACCGGAACAAACGGACTTGCGGGAAACGGATCAGATACGCCCGTCAACTGGAACCAGGACTGGGATCGCCCTGCTAATTTCGAGCTTTTTGACAAAACAAAAACCAGCCGTTTGAATCAGGAACTGGACATAAGCATTACCGGCGGATGGTCGCGGGGCAATAACCAGAAATCTCTAAAAATTTCACCACGCAATAAGTTTGGCGACAATCAATTGAGATATGATATTTTTGCAGCTTCAAAACCTAACCATAAATACAAGGACATTCAGTTGCGCAACTCGGGGAACGATTTTTTCTATTCAATGATGCGCGATGGCTATATGCAAACGCTCGTCATGAACCGTATGAATATCGATGGTATTGCTTACCAACCTGCCGTTTGTTTCATGAATGGAACTTATTACGGTATTCAGAACCTGAGAGAAAGAAGCAGTAAAGACTATATCTATTCGAATTATGGATTAGGCGAGGACAACATAGTGCTACTCGAAACATGGGAAATTCCTTACGATGCAAATTACACACCTTTGAGTAATTATATATCAACCAACGATATAAAACAGACTGCTGTATATAACAAAGTAGCCGAAATGATGGACATCGACAACTTTATGAGCTATATGATTTCGCAGATATTTTTTGCAAATACCGACTGGCCACACAATAACGTGAAAATTTGGAAAAAGAAAGATGGCGGTAAATGGCGTTGGATTTTATACGATACCGACTTTGGATATAACCTTTATGGCACTAATTATAATCACAATAGCTTGAGTTGGGCGCTTGGTGAAATGTCGGGAACCGACCCATTTAATAACCCCTGGTCTACTTTATTACTTCGAAAATTAACAACGAATGAAACTTTCCGTAAGAATTTCATCGATAGGTTTTGCATTCAGTTGTCTTCCACTTTCGAATATAACCGTTCGACTAAAATACTCGATAGTCTGGCAGCAAACATCAGCAGCGAAATAAGCTACCACAAATCGAAATGGCCATCTTACAAAGCTTTCAATGAGGACATAACCGAAATGAAAACCTTTGCACTGAACCGACCATCTTATATGCTCGATTTTATCAGCAGCAGGTTTCTGAATGGCGTAGGCAATGAAACAGTAAATATCAGCTCGAACAATGAGAAGGCAAGTTATACTTTTAATAATGAGAAAATTGTAGATCCAGGTATTCAACTAAGATATTTTAAAAATCAGCCATTTTCGCTCAAAGCAAACGCAGTAGCCGGATATAAATTCAAACACTGGGAAATTGGCGGAAACACTTCCGGCGCAACAACACTGATAGCCAACAACAGCAACTGGAAATATTTTGATGGAAACGATATGCCCGCTTCGAACTGGTCATCGGGTGCTTATAACGACGAAGGCTGGAAAAACGGCAATGCGCCTTTAGGCTACAATAGTTCAAATTCAGGCATAACCACCACCATCAGCTATGGAGCCAATGCTTCGAACAAATACACGACTGCCTATTTTCGTAAAACTATAAATATAAACAATTTAAGTTCAAAAAACAGTTTCACGGTTTCAACCTTAGCCGACGATGGTATTGTGCTTTATGTAAACGGCACGGAAGTGGGGCGCGACAATATGCCGAACGGAACCATAAGTTTTTCGACGGTGGCCACAACTTATAATAACGGCGCCACAGCCAGTTTCAATGTACCTAAGGAATTACTTGTAGAAGGAAATAATGTGATTGCCGCTGAAGTACATCAAAATTCGGTATCAAGTTCCGATTTGATTTTCAACCTGCAAATGAGTTGTACCGAATCAACAAATATACAAACTGAAACGAATGAAATATACACTGGAACACTAACTACCGGGCTGATTATTAAAGCTATATACGAACAATCTGTTTTCGAAGATCCCGACAAAGATTTAAGCGTATTTATAAATGAAGTGGTGTCGAGCAACAACATGATAGCCGATGAATTTGGCGACAAAGATGATTTTATCGAAATATATAACGCCGGCGAAACTGATGTGAATATTGCAGGCTGGTATATTTCCGACATCCCATCAAGTCCTGCTGCCTTCCAAATACCGGCTACAGATTTGACAAAAACATTAATTCCTGCTAAAAACCGACTTGTGCTTTGGGCCGATGACGAACCTGCTCAGGGCGTACTTCATTTAGGATTTAAGCTAAGTAAAGATGGAGAATCGCTGACCTTATCGAAACAAAATTACCTTGGTGCAATGGTTGTGGTCGATCAGGTTTCGGTACCTTTTTTAGAGCAAAACCTGAGTTATTCCCGTATTCCTGATGGAGGTGAAACCTGGAAAATAGTGCATCCTACTTACAATTTGGCCAATATCGATTTTACATCAACCGACAATCATTATGCATCAGCAAGACTTTATCCTACTTTGGTTAGTAGTAATTTGACAATAGAAAATGCAGTTGGTCAGCAAATCAGGATATTCGATTTGACAGGAAAGTTATTGAACCAACAGCTTTGTGTCAACGAAAAAGAAGTGATAGAACTTGGTAGCTTCCAAAAAGGTATTTACCTCATCAGCATTGGTACTGAGAATTACAAAATCATTAAACTGTAGTAATTACTCTCCGTAAAAAAACAGGGCGAACCGAAAATAATCGGTCCGCCCTGTTTTAGTAATTCTACTTCAACTTAGTTCAATTTGGCATCCAAATTGCGTTTGATGGCTGCCAGAAAATCTTGTGTATTCAGATAATCACCAGCTTTTATATTTTCGCCATGCACTAAAATGGCCAGGTCTTTTGTCATTTCACCTGCTTCAACAGTTTCGACACAAACTTCTTCGAGCTTGTGGCAGAAATGAATCAAAGCATCGTTTCCATCCAGCTTGCCACGATGTTCCAAACCACGTGTCCAGGCAAAAATAGAAGCAATCGGATTTGTAGAAGTTTCCCTGCCCTGCTGATGCTGGCGATAGTGACGGGTAACAGTGCCGTGTGCAGCTTCTGCTTCCACAGTTTTTCCATCGGGAGTTACAAGCACCGACGACATCAAGCCAAGCGAACCGAAACCCTGAGCTACAGTATCGGACTGAACATCACCATCGTAGTTTTTACAAGCCCAAACAAAGCCACCATTCCATTTCATTGCCGAAGCCACCATATCGTCAATCAGTCGGTGCTCATACACAATGCCAGCTGCCTCAAACTTGGCTTTAAATTCCTTTTCGTAAACTTCCTGAAATATATCTTTGAAACGTCCATCGTAAGCTTTCAGAATTGTATTCTTTGTCGACATATACAATGGCCATTTTTTCTCCAGCGCTACCTGAAACGATGATTGCGCAAAACCATAAATCGATTCGTCGGTATTGTACATACTCAACGCTACGCCATCGCCTTTGAAATCGTAAACTTCCCATTCCTGAGTTTCGCCGGCCTCGTTTGTAAAAGTCATTTTAAGCTTGCCTTTGCCCTTAATCACCACATCGGTAGCTTTGTACTGATCGCCAAAAGCATGACGGCCAATAACGATAGGTTTTGTCCAACCGGGAACCAAACGCGGTACATTCGAACAGATGATCGGTTCACGGAAAACAGTACCTCCAATGATGTTCCGCAACGTTCCGTTGGGCGATTTCCACATTTTTTTGAGTCCGAACTCTTCCACCCTGGCTTCATCAGGAGTGATGGTGGCACATTTAATACCTACATTGTACTTGTTGATAGCATTGGCAGCTTCAACAGTTACTTCATCATTGGTAGCATCACGGTTTTCGATGCCCAAATCATAATACTTAATATCCAAATCAAGATAAGGAAGAATCAATTGTTCTTTGATAAACGACCAAATGATGCGGGTCATTTCATCTCCGTCAAGTTCTACAACGGGGTTTTGTACTTTTATTTTGTTCATATATTTATATATAGTCTACAGTCTCCGGTCTACAGTCTCCAGTCATCTGTCAGTGAAAACTGTAATTACTATGGTTTTTGAATCGTATTTGTTGTTGTTTTTAAATAATCTATTAACTTCTGGATACCAGAAGATATACTTTTCACTTTCAATCTCAGCTCAATAGCTTCCTGATCATTACAATACTCTAAATCTTCGCATACATAAAGCATACTTTTCACCTCACTACAACTTCCCCGAGCAATACTTAAATATTTGACAAATAATTTGTCGGAACCAGACTCGGAACCCTCTGCCACATTGTTCATAATTGAAATTGTTGCCCTTTGGAGCTGATCCTTAAAGCCATAGTCTTTAAGACTGTTAGTAAGTCTGTAGACATCCTTAACTAACAATCTTGATTCTTGCCAAATTCTTAACTCCTCAAAGCATCTCATTTCTTGTCAAAAGTAATAAATGGAACTATGCTCTAACAAATCGCCGGAAACCAAAGACTGTAGATCGGGGACTGTAGACTGGTGACTGGGATTCTACCTCTTATTCAACGGAACAAAAGGTTTTTTATCGCCCACATTCTTGTAAGCCGGACGGATAATACGTTTGCTTGCAAAGTTAAGCTCTTCGATGCGATGTGCTGTCCAGCCGGTGATACGCGACATGGCAAACAGTGGGGTATAAACTTCGGTAGGTAAACCCATTGCTTCGTACACAAATCCTGAATAGAAGTCGACATTGGTACAAACCTGTTTGTTGATATCAGAACCTTTGAAAGTCATAAATGCATTCACTGCACGTTGGTCCAGAAGTTCGAGGAATGCAAATTCTTTCTGCAGTCCTTTTTCTTCGGCCAGTGAGCGTGCCAGCTCTTTCAGTAACAAGGCACGTGGATCGGAAACCGTATACACTGCATGACCAATACCATAAATCAAACCTGTTTTGTTGTAGGCTTCCTTGTTCAGCATTTTTTTGAGATAAAGGTCAATTTCTTTCACATCATCCCATTTCTTAATGGCTGTTTTCAGGTGTTCGAACATCTGGATTACCTTGATATTAGCTCCACCGTGCAAAGGACCTTTGAGCGAACCAATACCTGCCGCAATAGCAGAATAAGTATCTGTGAGCGTAGAGCTTACAACACGCACTGAGAAGGTAGAGTTGTTACCACCACCATGTTCGGCATGCAGAATTAAGCACAAATCGAGTAATTTCACATCCAGTTCGGTGTATTTACCAGGTCCTTTCATCATGAACAAGAAATTTTCGGCCAAAGAAGCACCTTCTTTCGGGTGACGAATGTGCAACGAACGTCCCTGCTGGCTGTGACGCATTATATTATATGCATAAGCAATAATGGTCGGGAATTTTGAAATAAGTTCGATGGACTGGCGAATAAGATTGTCGCGCGAAATATCATCGGCATTGTTATCGAAAGTGTACATTTCGAGCACCGAGCGAGCGAGAATATTCATGATATCCTGACCCTCGAGGTCGATAATATTCATTTTCATTTTTTGTTCCAACGCCATCGAATCGTTCAGTATTGTAGAGAAAGTTCTGAGTTCTTCGGCATCAGGTAAATATCCCGAAAGCAGCAGAAAAGCTGTTTCCTCGAAGCCGAGACGATCTTCTTTTATCAAACCATGCACCAGATCTTCCACATCGATACCTCTGTAAAACAGTTTACCGGGAATCGCTTTTGTTCCACCTTCCGGCAAACGTTCGTAACCTACTACATCACCTACTTTTGTTAATCCGGCAACAACTCCTGTATGATCTTCGTTGCGCAGTCCACGTTTTACATTCAACTGGGTGAATAATTCTTTGTCAATCCTACTTGTCGATTTTATTGTTTCCGATAATTTATAAATCAGAAAATCTTTTTCATTTGCCATAATTTCATTTACTATTTTTATTGTTTACGATTCAAGATTGAAAAATCTGTTTATTTTAATACGTTCAACGCACTGCCGGCCTTAAACCATTCAATTTGCGCACTATTATAAGTATGAAGAGCTTCAAATTGTTCACGCGCACCATCAGAATGTTGAAGCTGAATGATTAAATTTTTTCCGGGAGCAAATGTAGTCAGCCCGAGAACGCTTATTTTATCATCCTCGCGTACTTTGTCATAATCACCTTTATCCGCAAAAGTCAGCGCCAACATACCTTGTTTCTTGAGATTTGTTTCGTGGATGCGGGCAAATGATTTTACAAGGATAGCTTTTACATTGAGGAATCGGGGTTCCATAGCTGCATGTTCGCGACTCGAACCTTCACCATAATTCTCTTCAGCCACCACTACCGAACCTATGCCTTGCGCCTTGTATTTACGCGCCAGTGCCGGTACAGCCAAGTATTCGCCTGTTTCCGGATCCAGTACTGCATTTGTTTTGTCAGTAAAAGCATTTACAGCGCCTATCAGCATATTGTCGGATATATTATCCAAATGCCCACGGAAACGCAACCAGGGGCCGGCCATAGAAATATGATCGGTTGTACATTTTCCTTTGGCTTTCAGCAGCAAAGGCTGATTTATATAATCCTTTCCATCCCAGGCTTTAAACGGCTCCAATATCTGAAGTCGTTTGGAGTCAGGGCTGATATTTACTTCTATAGAACTTCCGTCGACAAAAGGCGCTATATATCCGGCATCTTTCACATCGAATCCAAGGAGCGGGAGTTCATAGCCTTTGGGTTCGGACAGTTTTACTTTTTCGCCTTTTTCGTTGATAAGCGTGTCTTTTATCGGATTGAAACAAAGATCTCCTGCGATTGTAAGTGCCGCCACAATTTCGGGGGAACTTATAAAAGTATGTGTATTCGGATTGCCATCGTTGCGTTTGGCAAAATTACGGTTGAACGAAGTAATGATTGAATTCGGACGATCAGGGATTTCCTGTTCGCGCTTCCATTGTCCGATACAAGGTCCGCAGGCATTGGCCATTACCACTGCTCCTACCGACTCAAATTCGCCCAACACACCATCACGTTCAGCAGTGTAACGCACTTGTTCCGAACCGGGATTTATAATAAACTGCGCCTGTACTTTCAGTCCGGCTTCTTTTGCTTTTTTTACTACCGAAGCAGCCCGCGTCAGGTCTTCGTAAGAAGAGTTGGTACAGGAACCGATAAGTCCGGCTTCCATTTTCTGAGGATATGCTTTTTCTTTCACTACCTGGGCAAATTCCGATAAGGTATAAGCAGCATCGGGGGTAAAAGGACCGTTGATATAAGGTTCGAGTTCACTCAGGTTGATCTCGATAAGTCTGTCGTAATATTTTTCAGGCTGAGCCACTACTTCGGCATCGGGTTGAAGGTGAGCAATATTCTTAAGCGCCAGGGCGGCTACTTCGGCACGACCGGTAGCTTCAAGGTAAGCAGCTGACTTTTCGTCAAATGGAAAAATAGAAGTAGTTGCACCCACTTCGGCGCCCATATTACAAATGGTTCCTTTCCCTGTAGCTGAAATTGAGTTTGTTCCTTCACCGAAATATTCAATCACGGCATTGGTTCCTCCTTTTACAGTGAGAATTCCGGCTAATTTCAAAATTACATCTTTAGGCGAAGCCCATCCCGAAAGTTGACCCGTAAGTTTCACACCGATCAGTTTTGGCATTTTAAGCTCCCAGGGCATTCCGGCCATTACGTCAACAGCATCGGCACCACCCACGCCAATGGCGATCATTCCCAAACCTCCGGCATTCACGGTATGCGAATCAGTTCCTACCATCATTCCTCCGGGAAATGCATAGTTCTCGAGCACTACCTGATGAATAATACCTGCACCGGGTTTCCAGAATCCAATGCCAAATTTATTGGAAACAGCGCTCAGAAAGTCGTACACCTCGCGGTTGGTATCGTTGGCAGTAGACAAGTCAACGCTTGCCGATATGTGTGCCTGAATCAGGTGATCGCAATGAACTGTAGAAGGAACAGCTACCGTCTTACGTCCGGAATTCATCAACTGCAACAAAGCCATTTGAGCGGTTGCATCCTGCATTGCTACGCGGTCGGGCGAGAAATTCACATAATCTACGGCACGCTCATAATCTTTAAGCACTTCACTTTTAACCAAATGAGTGTAAAGTATTTTCTCTGTCAGCGTAAGCGGACGTTGTAACTTGCTTTTAATCTCTTCTATTTTTTCGGGGAGCGCAGCGTATACCTGCTGAATCATTTCTATGTCGAAAACCATTTTTCTGTAATTTTATTCAATTTGTAATTATTTCACCAACAAATATAATAAAAAATAAATACTTTAAAGGGTTTATTCTTTATTCGTTCTTATCTTAACAATAAGAATTGTAAAAATGTTTAATCGATAAAATAAAAAACAGAAAGCTACTTTGTAAGGCTTCGTACAACAATGCCTGTGTTTCCTGAAATTAAGTTTCAATGGCTAAACACACGCATTTCAAATATCACTTTTATTGCATTATAAGTAATTTACATTATTTATTGATATGTTTTTTATTTTCGATCTCTACCTAATTAACTCCCTTCGGTCGTTGACCGTTGGTTCCCTCTCCGACCTCTATCCCCCTTCGGGTACTTTCTACCAGAGGAGAAAGAAAAGCGGAATTTGGTTTTTGAGAGGGACTTGTCGAGTGAGAAAATGGAACAAATCTCATAGAATGAACTGCTCTGTCCCCTTTCTCCTTGGGAGAACCAACGGTCAGCGCAGCTAAAGGGTTAGGGATAGAGGTCTATTCTGTTGAAATTAATCTATTTAAATCAGCTTAACAAACATATCAACAATTATTACCTTACACATACCTACACACAAAGCACTCAAAGTAAAAAACTTATACGTTTAATACTTTGAGTGCTTTGTTATTTAAGGGGATAAACCTTCGTCAAAAGCCGGGATGCATTATTCAAAAAACAATGTAAATTTCATTGATGATGTCTATCGTATATTTTAAGAGCTTCGGGACTGACACCAACAGAATTGCTTATTTTTTCAACGAAATCCAAGTAAGCTTGTGCCAAATGGTTTCGAGCGGTCCCTGACGATGATGATTCATCCAATAGGTACTAAAAATGCCCTGTAAAACGGCCAATACCACACCAATGAAAAGGCAGTAGGTAGCACCGGTGTATTTATAGAGACCAAGACCGAAACCATAATAAATAAATGAACCGATAATGGATTGCATTATATAATTCGACATACTCATGCGGCCGAATGGCGACAGCACATCGAGGGTTTTATGCAATGCGCGGCTCTGATACAACAAAGTAAAGCCCGAAACCAACACAAACATAAAAGCCATATTCGACCAGCTTTGCACAATTAATGCCAGCGGGCGATGAATGGCGACACTACTCACCCACTCCGTTACATTGCTTTTGACGATAAAAAGCGGCACAAACAACAAGGCGGCAACAAGAAGGGTTCTCAACCAGAACTTTGAATTTTCGGGAGAATTTACAAATAAAGCTTTACGACCGGCCAGCATACCCAGCATTAACAAGGATGCGGTTTGGAAAACACGTCCAGCCTCCCATGTCCACAGCAATACAGCCACTTTACCATTCATCAGATTACCGGTCCAGGTATCTACAATTGAATCACCCTGAATGTATTCGCCCATTTTACCAAAGAGCGCCCACGATGTCGGATCGGTCATTTGCATTTCAGGATGCTGTAGACCCCTGATGACGTTGAACCATTCGTAGGGCTGTAGCATCAATAGCATTGCAATAATAAAAACAGTTTTATTGTTCAGTTTGGCCACCGGAATAAGCACAAAACCGATAATGGCATAAATGGTAAGTATATCGCCCTGATAAAAAGCAGAATTGATCAGCCCGAAACCAAGTAAGAGCAACAATCGCCAGGCAAACCGCAGGCGGAAATCTTTGTTTTTTTTGGCCTGATTATCATTTTGGATAAAGAAAGTAAGACCGAAAAGCAAAGCGAAAATGGCATAGGATTTCCCTCCAAAAAGGAAAAACAGCGTATCCCAAATACCCTGATCGATGGGCTTCAGCCAGGCCGGAAGTCCTTCGGGCGTGAAATAATAATCGAAATGCTCAATATTGTGCAAAAGCATAATAGATACAATGGCGAAACCGCGCAATGCATCAACCACATGAAGGCGAGAAGATTCTGACATAGTATTTTTTTTTGACAAAGATAAAAATAAAAAAATACAATCAAATACTTTGCCCTCCGAAAAGTGACTTAACCGATCATAATACCCGTCATCGACAACGAACCCATTACAATTTTATCATTAAAAAGGCTCACCTTATCGGCTTTGGTTTGCAAGCCAAGGGCATACAACAAAGGTATGTAATGTTCTGCTGTAGGTATGGCTTGCTGAAAGGCAGCGCCCTGATGTTGAAAATCGATAACAGACTGATGATTGCCATCCAGAATAGCCGTATTTACTTTATCGCGCACTTCCAATGCCCAGTCGTAGCTTGCATTTTCGTCCTGCCAGTTCACCCGGCGCAGGTTATGCACTATATTTCCGCTTCCAACAATCAACACCCCGCGCGAACGCAGAAAAGCAAGTTCTTTGGCCAATGCATAATGATATTCCGGTTGCTGAAAATGATCGATACTCAACTGAACCATTGGAATATCGGCTTTAGGATAAATATGTCTCATCACGCTCCAGGCGCCATGATCGAAACCCCACTCCGAACGATCAAGACCAATATCGGTTATAGCATTCTCCTTGATTTCAGTTGCAAGTTCGGGCATTCCGGCTGCCGGATACTGAACTTCGAAAAGCTCCCGCGGAAAGCCTCCGAAATCGTGAATCGTTCGGGGCCGGGGCATGGTCGTTAGGTAAGTACCACGCGTTTCCCAATGCGCCGAAACACAAAGAATGGCTTGCGGCCGGGGAAGGGATGCGCCTAACTGTTGCCACGTCTGCGAAAACTCATTGTCCTCAATGGCATTCATCGGACTACCATGACCTACAAAAAGAACAGGCATCAAAGGAGAAGGACTCAATTCGTTTTTATGAAGTAAATTCATTGTTGAAACGATTTTTTGATTTATAATTTAAGTATTTACAATTGACAATTGACAATTGAAGCCTACGGACCATCTTTCAACCCCTGATTCACTTTATTAATTATTAATTGTTAATTATTAATTTAAAAGAAGTTATTCAGTCCGGTTCATAAATCATTTTATGCGTCATTCCACCATCGATGGTGAGGTTGGTGGCTGTAATAAAATCATTGCCGGGCGAGGTAAGGAACAAACAAGCCCGGGCAATATCTTCGGGGCGACCTACCCTACCCGAGAAATGTTGTCGGTGATCGATATCCCGCAGTGTTGCCTCAGCCGAAGTTTCTATCCATCCGGGACTGATACTGTTCACGCTGATTTTATACCCGGCAAAGGAAGCAGCCAAAGCATGGGTAAGCGCCAGAATGCCTCCTTTCGATGCTGCATAAGCCTCGCTATGGGGTTCGGACATAAAGGCACGCGTCGAAGCAATGTTCACAATAGCGCCTCCGTCCTCCTTCATATGGCGGGCAGCTTCGCGCGAAAGCAAAAACATGGAGCGAAGATTTGTATTTAAAATCTCATCCCATTCGTCCACGCTTAATTCAAAAGGCGATTTCCAACGGGATATTCCGGCATTGTTGATAACGATATCGATACGATTGTAGAGCCCGATTACAGTCTTTATCAGCGAAACAATATCTTCGGGCACGCTTACATCCGCTTTTATAAATGTGGCGTCGTAACCATCCAAAAGGATTTCAGTTTCGGTTACACGTCCTGTACTTTCGTTTTTATCTACCAAAATAACTGTTGCAGCTTTTTCGGCATAAGCGCGGGCAATACTTTTTCCAATACCACCTCCCGCTCCCGTCACTATTACAATTTTCGATTTCAACAACATATTCTACAGTATTTATGCTTCCCTCACTCCTGCGATCATCCAAAAAACCATTTGTGCAGCTCGCCGTAATGTTTTTTATACATTTTAAAGCTGTCCTCGAGGATCTTTAAAGCAGTTTCTTTGTCGAAGAATTCCTCCACCACCACTGTTTTGTTTTCAAGTTTTGTATAGTCTTCGAAAAAGCTCATGATTTCGGCAGTCATGTGTTGTGGCAATTCCGAGATATCGTTAAAGTGGTTCACACTGGGATCACCCGCAGCAACAGCAATGATTTTATCATCCGCCTCACCGTTGTCGAGCATTCGCATCACCCCTATCACCTTGGCTTCGACGATGCACAAGGGCACTACTTCTATCTGCGACAGAATAAGAATATCGAGCGGATCGTGATCGTCGCAATAGCTCTGCGGAATAAAACCGTAATTGTGGGGATAATACATCGACGAATACAACACCCTATCCAGCTTCAGCAGTCCGCTTTCCTTGTCCAGTTCATATTTAGCCCTGTTTCCTTTGGGTATTTCTATAATTCCCTTTACTACATCCGGTTGACCAGTCACCGGAACTACCTGATGCCATGGATTAAAATTATTTCGCATCTAAATTTATTTAGTTTTTTATTTAATTATTTTAATTTGAACCACATTAGGCACATTAGAATCTTGTCTGTAAACTTTGTCTGTTGTGTACTTCATTAAAACCGCCAGGTTTCAATTCTTTACTTATATGTATTTAAGCTTTTGTGCCTATTGTGGTTTAAATTTGATGAACCACATTAGGCACATTAGAATCTTGTCTGTAAACTTTGTCTGTTGTGTGCTTCATTAAAACCGCCAGGTTTCAATTCTTTACTTATATGTATTTAAACTCTTGTGTCTATTGTGGTTTAAATTATCAAAGAATTTGTTCGGCATGCGCACTTGTTTTTACCTCCTTAGGTAAAATTACACGCTCAATCACCCCTTTTTCATCAATAATAAAAGTGGTACGAAACATGCCCATGTAAGTGCGACCATACATTGACTTTTCACCCCAGGTACCGAATTGTTCGGACAGTTTTTTGTCGACATCGGCAATTAAATGAAAAGGCAAACCCTGCTTTGCAATAAACTTTTGATGCGACGAAGCCGAATCGGCGCTCACCCCTATCACTTCGTAACCGGCTTTGCGCAAATCGTCGTAACCATCCCGTAAACTGCAAGCCTGCGCCGTGCATCCGGGCGTTTGATCTTTGGGATAAAAATACAAAACCACTTTTTTAGCTGCAAAATCAGACAACCTGATTTCTTTTCCGTCCTGATTAAGTCCTAACAGATCAGGAGCTTTATCGCCTACTTGTAATGCCATAATAGTTATTTTTTAAGCGCTGTTTTTATTCACTATCGCTGTATTTACCGACCACAAAGTTAGTGATTCGAAACGATAAATTGTAAAAAAGAGCGGATGATTTTAATTGTGTTTAAAGTTGTGATTAAAATAACGCCGCAGACCTTAAAAAGTTAGCAGAATCTGAAAATTTGAGAATTTGAGAGTTTGAAAATTAACCGGGGACCAAAGACTTTAGACCTTTGACTTTAGACTTTCGACTGCCTGTGCCTTCGCCTTTGCCTATAATTCAACGTTTCTTAAAATTCTCCCGTAAAATGTTGCTGTTGTTAAATATGTTATTTATCTTTGGACGCTGAATAACTAACTGTCTAATTTCCTTACAGGTTAAGACAAAAACACAGTTTTTCCGAAAAGCTATACATCGTACAAATAAAAACAAACAGACCTAAAGCAGAAATATGCGCCATAGCATAGCCAGACAGGAAAAGGCGTAGCGCGTATTTCGGTGTTAGCCGCAAGTGAAAAAAAAATAAAGACAGAAGACCAATTTATAATAAACAATATATAAAAACCTAACAGCATGGATTATAACTTCACAACTCTTAATTCTCGTGATTTTGAACATTTGATTCAAAGTATTTCACAGAAGTTACTAGGTAAAAATTCGATTGTATTTGGTGATGGACCTGATGGTGCACGAGAATTAACTTATCAAGGAGTTGCAAATTTTCCAAACGAATTAGAAAATTGGGATGGATATTGGATTATCCAAGCTAAATATAAAACTAGAGATTTTGAAAAAGTAGATGACTATGATTGGATAAAAAGAGAATTTGAGAAGGAAATGTCAAAGTTTCAAAATAAAGATAGAAAATTAGAAATCCCAAATAATTATATTTTCTTTACTAATGCAGTACTAACGGCTGTTCATAATGTTGGAGGAAGAGATAAAATTGAAACTTTAAAGAAGAAATACACAACATTAATCCCCAATATTCAATTTGTCGCGTATGATGATTTGTGCAGAATATTAGATAATAACAGAGATGTTGCAACAACTTACTCAAGTTTTATTCTTTCTGGGGATATCCTCTCAAAACTATATAGTCTATTAGAGTACGAGCAACAAAAAAAAACAAATACTCAAAATTTGTTTTTAAACTATCTGGAAAAGACATTTCTTTCTGAAATGTACTCTAAATTAATTCAAGCTGGTGATTTGACAAATCAAATTAATATAGAAAAGGTTTTTATAGATATTGATGTAGTAAACAATTCAAATCCTAATGAACGGATAAAATTTCTAGAAAGACTAATAAAGCTTGGTAATTATAAATGGAGCCCTCAAAAATCTTGCAAAATGGTATTAGTTGGAGGTGCAGGTTCAGGTAAATCTACATTAAGTCAATTTGCATCTCAAATATATTCTGCTTTTTTTATTTCTGATAACAAAAAAGAAGACTCTCATGAAAAAATTAAAGAATTTATTCATGATTATTCAATTTGCAATAAACCAGAATGTCTTAGATTCCCATTTAAAGTTATATTAAAAGATTTCGCGACTTGGATAAAAGAACAAAATGAAAATGGTAATTCAAAATCAGTTTTGAATTACATAAAACATCGAATTGAAATAATTGGTGATGGTAATATAGATATTGATATAGCACGAGAATTTCTAAGTAAAGTATCTTCTTTTATTATTTTTGATGGTTTAGATGAAGTCCCAATCACTTCCAACAGAAGTGAAGTTTTGAAAGAAATTAATGATTTTATTGATGTTGAATTAAAGAATTTAAAGGCAGATTCAGTAATCCTTTGTACGACTCGACAACAAGGATATACAAAAGAATTTGATGAAAACTCATTCACTCACTTCTACGTATCTGAATTAAACGATGATGATTGTTTGCTTTACTTAACAAAACTTTTGGATAATATTGAAAATTCTTTTGATGATAAACTTCATTATTTAAACACATTAAAAGATGCAATCTTAGATGAAGTTGCTGGTCGGTTAATGAGAACACCTCTACAAGCAACAATTATGACTATTCTTGTTAAAAGTGGGGGAAAGCCATCCAGAAATAAATATAATCTTTTTAAGGAATACTATGAGACAATATATAAAAGAGAGTTGCAAAAAGAATTTTTGCCAATTCTAAAAGATTACAAACGAAACATTGATGACATTCATGCCTTATTAGGTTTTGAATTACAAGTTAAATCAGAAGGAAAAGATAATCCTTCTGCATTATATGACAAAAAAGAATTTGAAGAATTAATAAGATTATATCTAAAACAAAATGAAGAATGGGAAGATAAAGATATTGATGGTTTTTTAACGATTATTACTAGGGCTGTAACTGAACGATTAGTATTTATATGTGAAATTCAAGATGAAAAAATTGGATTTATTATTCGTTCTTTACAAGAATATTTTGCTGCAAATTATATAATAAATTATTGTGATGAATCAGTTAATAATTATATTAAAGAAATTGCAAATAATTCTTATTGGAGAAATACGTTTCTTTTTGCTGTAAGTGGGTTACATAACACAAAAAGACATTTAATTGATCAAGTATATTTACATTGTGAAAGATTAAATGGTAATGAAGATGATATTAATATCCGCACGCTTAGTAATACTTTATTTTGTGGTTCTTGGATTGCACTTGATATTTTGACTGAAGGTATTTTTGCTGATAGCCCTAGAAATAGAAATAGATTTTTAAGTTTACTTGATAAACTTTTCAGTTCACCAACAATAGGGGAACTTAGTAAATTTGAATTACTATCAAATGAAGCTTTAATTGATATTGTTATAAATAAATATATAAGAAACTGTTTGTTTTCTGAAAAGAAATATATTGAAAAATACACGAGCTATAGGTTAGCTTTTTTATTACTAAAAAACAAACATTTATATCCAATAATAACTGACATTTTAAATAAAACTTGGTTAGAAGAATATGAGTTAAACTTAATAAGTTTAATTTTTGAGTTAAAGAATTTTGAAATAGATTTTCTATATGAAAGGCTATACGTTGCATTATTAAAAGAAGATTATTTAAAGTACAAAGAAATTCTTGAGATAGATGTCCAAAACAATTATGTTATTATCAATAATATTATTGATAAATACAAACAAGATGATAAATTAATAAGAAATTTGCTTGAACTGATCTTCCTGATTTTATTGAATTCAAGATCTAATAACAAAGAAAATAACATCTTTTCTATATTAAATAAGCTGGATGATTCTATTCAATTTATGATTTCAAAATCATTTATGTGGACAATTCTTGATAATAATTATAACAAACTCGGAATTGAAGTCGTAAAAGATTACTCAATTAATATAACATCGATCAAATCGATTGATAAAAATCTAACTCCTTTTTCAAATTTATTCAAAAAATATTCAATTAATTATTTGTATTCTTATGTCAATTTCATTAAAAGTCCAAATTCAGATAATCTAAAACAATTTTTAGATGATTTATTTATCTATAATAATAACAAAGTTTTAGAACTCCTCTTTATGTCCTCTAGACTCTGGTTATTTAAAGAGCTAGCATTTTTAAAAGATGTATCAGAGATTAAAACTGTACCTGAGTTTCTGAGAAAGAATAAATTTGGAGATGATTATTTACAATGGGAGAATTTTGAAGAAACAATTATTAAAAAAAATGATTTTAATTATCTATTTAAGTACGTAAGTCTTTTTACAATATCTAATTCAAACTATCATGATCTATTTATTTTGTTTTTCAAAAAATACAGAAATGAATTAATATCTAAAAATAAAGTCATTATATATGAATTTATTAGGCTATTTGCATGGATATTTAGTGAAAGAGAAGAAAGTAATAGTTATGTATTTTCTGTCGAAATAATTGACGAAGTACTAGAATCATTTAACTCGCTAGAAATGGTGAATTCCAATATTTACTTATTAAGACATGCATTAATTGGTATTATTATAAATCTCGATGTCACTCATTTTGAAAGAATTAAGTCCTATCAATTAAAAGTTTTTGATTACGAGACAGAAAATTTAAAGATTAAAGATGTGATGACTATTGATTCAGTGGTTTTAGATAAACTCATTTTGTTTTTTAATAATTATGATTTCTTTAATAAAACTGAAAATTTCGAACAACTAATTTTACATTTTATATGCACTGGAAATGAAATAGAAATTGAAGATGTTAGTAAAATTCAATTTAATAATATTAAGTTGGATGATAGAGATTATTCTTATAGACTTATATTAAAATTAATATCAAATCAATTTGATAAAAATGAAATTGACATTATAATCTCAAGAATAATTGAGGATCCAAATTCAATTAAGATGGTCGAAATAATTTCAGATTTATTTTTAAAATTAAAAATAAATGAAAATTGGTGTGTTGAGTTTTTCATTAAACTATTTAGTATTCTTATGGTAAAAGAAGTTAATATTACTACGATCATAAAGATTGAACAGTATTTGAAATTTACAAATGAAAATAGGTTGACAAATATGATTCAACTACAGCTATGTTAATGATTAGTTTGATTAACAAAACGAAGACATAAATACCTAGTCCACAACGCACGCCTTTGTTCACAGGCTAACTTTCGCACACTTAGCAGATTTTGCGCCCGCATTCATTGTTCAACAGCGAATGCTCCCGCAAACCGCCCGTGCCCATAGGTTCGGTTGATAGCGGTGGGTGTAAAAAAACATTAAAATGAAGAATAAAAAATACATATTACTGGTTCTAATCATAAGTATAAAATCAACATTTTTATTTGGACAGACTGACTCCGTCAAAGAATGTGAATGTTTAACTGATACATTAATAGTTTTCGGAGGTACAGAAAAAATGGCAACTTTTGTAGGTGGAGAAAAAGAACTTTTTAAATATATAAAGCAGAATCTTAAGTATCCTGAAGAAGAAATTAATAGTAAACATGAAGACAAAGTCATAGCTAGGTTTTGTGTTAGAGCGACTGGAGAGATAACTGATATTAAAATACTAAGAGGAAAATACGAAGAACTAAATAAAGAAGTATTACGACTCGTGAGTTCAATGCCAAACTGGGAACCTGCAGTTTCAAGAGGGAAAAAGATTTGTATGGAATATACACTGCCATTTAATTTCAGTTTGAAATCAAGAAAAGAACTAAAAAAATTGGACAGAGAGAGGAGAAGATAATGATCAAGCACCTAACGCACAATTCTTATACTTCGTGCCGTCTGCGACCCGGCAAGGAAGCCTCGGTTGAATCCCGAAAGATGGGATAAACCGTATTCACTGTTAGGCAGGGCTGGTTAAGTGAGGGCAAATATTTAATACTGTGAATAGCCTCGGTCGTCAGACTGAACAAAAACTAAAATGGAAACGCTGAGCATCGCGCAGATGAATTTTTTCTCAGTCAGGTATCCGAATATATAAATGATAATAGGAGTTGTTGCGCAGACTATTGTTAGGTAGCATAGTTTAAAAAAATAAAAAAGTACAAATTGTTGGCTCATTTTTTTTGAGGAACAGTTCGACTTGCAACATAAAAAGATAAATATAAAACATACCAATGAAATTTAAAAACATTATTCGGACCTTATTAATAATCTTTTCTTTAGTTTTTGCTTTAGGTATATTTGCACAAACACTTGATTCGAAGATTTTAATAAAAGACATGGAAAATAGTAGTAATAATCTCTTTAAAGAGTATTTAAAAATCTATGATGATTATTTGAAACAACATCCAACTGATATTAAGATAAAAATAGAAAAATGTAAGTTTTTGCAAAGTGCACAATACAATGAGGAAGAGGAGTATAATCCAAATCAGGAGGCAGCTGACAGTTGTTGTGCTGCACTGATAAAAGCATATCCTGATCAGCCGGAAGTTCTGATATTTCAAACAACATACAAATGGGGCGATGAATTAAAAAAAGTTTTTGCCGCAGCACAGTCATCAATAGAAAAAAATCCGAAAGCATGGAGTGATAAAAATCTGGGAATTCTGTACAAGTCAATGTCCGATCAGAGTTTTGCAGATGAGGAATTCAAACAGGCATACTTGTACATGCAAGATGCAATATCGAAAGATGCAGAATATAAATCTACAATAGAGAATGCTCATATTTTACTCAAAATGAAGAAGGATAAAGAAGCCCTGAAAGTGCTTCTTTCGATGAAAGATACAACAGAACAGACCTGGGAATTAACCCAGAAAGCCGATATGCTTCTGGAACTAAAAGCCTATCAAAAAGCCCTTGAGTTATACAACAAGATTAGCAAGATTGACTCATCATACAACAACAATGAAAATATTGCCAATATACTCGAAAAAGTAGGGCAAATTGATTTAGCCCGGGAATGCCTTGTTTCTGACACTGCCGTGAATTGGCAAAAAAATATTTCTATACGAAATTTGCTGATTCATGATTTAAAATATGAAAACGGTGCTAAATGTATCGACAGTTATAATAAATACAGAGATTTGGGCATATCAAACGATCCTTTAGGTATATACCGACTTAAGATTTTCTTTTCGCATCCGCTTCAACCATGGACTTTCAGAGATGTTTTGGCTATACTATTGTTCATTATAGTTATCTTACTATTGGTATTGATTCCATCCATTTGGATTTTACCGGTTTACTTTATCGGACACAAATGGAATTTTCTTTCTCGTGCTAAGCCATTCGAATCCGATTGGGGTTTAAAATCGTTTTGGTTTATCAGTTTTGGTTTACTGTTTGCCTCATTTATAACGTTCTTTGTTGAGCCTGAATTACTGAATTCTATTTTTAGTTCTTCGAATTACGGAGCCGAATTGAATCCTGAAAAAGCAGGGTTATCATCCCTTATATTTATCCTGATCTTTGCTTTCTTTGGATTTGCCACATTGTATAAAACAAATCTAAAAGTATTGTTGAGTTCCGAATGGTCGATAAAGAAAAGTATCCTTATGAGTCTCGGGATAATGTTAGTCTACAGGATAATTTCAGGAATTTATGTTCGTGTTGGCGTTAACTTATTTGATGTTTCCATTGACGATTTAGCCAGCATACCGCAATTATTTTTAACGTCTCAACAAGACATAGAGGCGCTTATTGCCTTCTCTGGTAAAGGAATTACCTTTTTGCTAATATGTTTACTGGCTCCTCTTTATGAAGAAATTATATTCAGAGGTGTTATTTTGGGCTCATGTCAACGCTATACAAATTTCCACATTGCAAATTTTATTCAGGCAACATTGTTTGCTACTATTCATATGAATTTATTTTTGTTTCCTATATTTCTATTATTTGGAATTATAACCGGAATTATTCGGAAAAAATCCGGTGGATTATTAGGGGGAATAGTTTTTCATGTATTTAATAATATATTGGCTATATCATTATTGTTATTTAAATGATTAAGTATTCAATAATGTAAATATCAACTTAGTTTTAATATAATAGAACTAAATTACGACCGCCTAATACTTATACCTCCTATTGTCGGAATGACCCCGGCAAAGAAGCTTCGGTTGAATCCCGAAAGACGGGATAAACCGTATTCACTGTTAGGCAGGGCTGGTTAAGTGAGGGCAAATATTTAATACTGTGAATAGTCTCGGTCGTCAGACTGTGCAAAAACTAAAATGGAAACGCTGAGCATCGCGCAGATGAATTTTTTCTCAGTCAGGTATCCGAATATATAAATGGTGCTGGGAGTTTTTGCACAGACTCTCGATAGCGGTAATGGCAAAAAAACAATACGAACAAAAACAAGAAACTATATGCAAAAAACTACTTTTAAGATAGCCAAAATGGATTGTCCGTCCGAAGAACAAATGATACGGATGAAGTTGAATGATTTGACAAATATTAAATCTTTGGAATTTGATATTCCTAACAGACAACTGACCGTTTTCCATACCGACAATCACGAAAAAATATTTCAACGACTTGACAGTTTAAGGTTTGACACAACACTTTTTGACAGCGTTTCAGAAGAGAATTATATTATCTCGACTGATAATGCCAACCATGAAAGAAAATCGCTTTGGCTTGTTCTATCCATAAACTTTTTCTTTTTTACACTTGAATTGACGACAGGTTTTATCTCAAATTCTATGGGACTTGTTGCAGACAGTTTGGATATGTTTGCAGACAGCATTGTTTACGGACTTGCGCTGTTAGCAGTTGGTGGTACAATGGCAAGAAAAAAGAACATTACAAAATATGCAGGATATTTTCAATTGACACTTGCATTTTTCGGTTTAATTGAAGTAATCAGACGATTTGTTGGAAATGAAACTGTTCCTGCTTTCAAAATAATGATAATTATTTCTATTCTTGCACTTATTGGCAATGGACTTTGTTTGTATATACTTCAAAAAAGCAAAAGCAAAGAAATACACATGCAGGCAAGCATGATTTTTACTTCTAATGACGTAATTGTAAATCTTGGCGTAATTTTAGCAGGCGGATTTGTTTATTTTACAAATTCTAAATATCCAGATTTAATCGTCGGGTCAATCGTATTTCTAATTGTAGGACAAGGAGCATTTAAAATACTGAAACTATCAAAATGACAACCCCTCCGCTTTGCTCGTCCCCAAACCTCACCCCAGCCCCTGCCTGCGGCAGGCAGGCTCTCCCAGGGAGAGGGAGCAAGATCGGTACGCAGGATGTAGGATAATAAATAACCCTGTTGAAGCGTGAAAATATCAACAAACGTTGTGAAAGGATGAAAGGATGAAGCGTTTCCCGAAATACGAAACTCCACGAACTCCTCAAATTTTCAAATTAATCCCCGAAACTCGGAACTTCAGCAACTCCTCAATTATGCATTATGAATTTTTAATTATGAATTATGCATTGTCAATTCTCAATTCTTCTTTAAAAGCTCCACCTCAGTCTGCCGTAACAGGCATAGGTATTTCCGTAAGCGCCGTATTCGGTTCCGGTGTCGCCTAACATAAGTTGAGCTGTAAGCATAAGTTCCAAATCGTCGAGCAATGAAATGGTGGCTGTTGGGCCAAGGTAGGCCGAATGATCCGAAGGGTTGTACATAGTTGCAAATGCTGCGTTCACAATAGGACTGATGGGATATGAAACCT
>Ga0209373_10001324_pt1 | contig 30140 bp, 26 predicted proteins | sample Higcelweek5metaG_FD_187173 | JGI IMG/M metagenome (GOLD analysis project Ga0209373, IMG submission 187173) | Freshwater pond sediment microbial communities from the University of Edinburgh, under environmental carbon perturbations - High... | ecosystem: Environmental > Aquatic > Freshwater >... | reverse complement strand
GTCCGATCTGCGGGCGGGGAGTTCAAGCTCGCCCCTCGACCGGGGTAGTGTCTGTCGAGTCGTGATCATCATGCCTTGCTCCAGCTTACCGAAGGGTGGAGGGGAGATGATCTTTTTGTAATCACTCAAAACTAATAGGGTCTTTCTCTGCTTTCGGGGCTGCCGCCCCGATCCCCGCTTGGGGGCCAGCCCCCAAACCCCCTTTCTTTTCAAAAACAAAGGGGGGCCGGGGCATCGCCCCGGGCGGGTTTGGGCGGCAGCCCAATCTCTCAGAGTCCGCCCAGGCAGAGATATTTCATCTCCAGAAACTCATCGAGCCCGTGTCGCGATCCTTCCCGGCCCAGGCCGGATTGCTTGACGCCGCCGAACGGGGCAACCTCGGTCGAAATCGCCGTGTCATTAATCCCGACGATGCCATAATCGAGCCCCCGCGACACCCGGTCGACCCGGCCGACATCCCGGCTGTAGAAATAAGCCGCCAGACCATATTCCGTGTCATTGGCCAGCCGGATCGCCTCCTCTTCGCTGGAGAAGCGCAGTACCGAAGCGACCGGGCCAAAAATCTCCTCACGGAAAATCGCCATCTCCGGGGTGACATCCGCCAAAACCGTTGGGGTAAAGAACGTCCCACCCAAGGCATGACGCTGACCGCCAGTCAGAATCCGCGCCCCGCGTTCAACCGCATCCGCAATCAGCCGCTCGACCTTGGCCACCGCCTGCGCCGAAATCAGCGGTCCCTGCTGGCTGTCCGGCGCCGTTCCCGGTCCCACCCGCAACGCTGCGGCTGCCGCCGTGAAACGCGTCAGGAACGCCTCATACAGCCCCTCCTGAACCAGCAGACGATTGGCACAGACGCAAGTCTGGCCGGCATTGCGGAACTTGCAGGCAATCGCCCCAGCCACCGCCTGATCAAGATCGGCATCATCGAACACGATCAGCGGCGCATTGCCTCCCAGTTCGAGACTGAGTTTCTTGATCGTCTCGGCCGAGGCCCGCATCAACAGCCGGCCGGTGGCGGTCGAGCCGGTGAAGCTCAGTTTGCGCACGACCGGGCTGGCCGTCAGTTCCGCTCCGATCGCCACCGGATCCGCAGTGGTCACGATATTCAGCACCCCGGCCGGCAGACCGGCCCGTTCCGCCAGCACCGCCAGCGCCAGCGCCGAAAGCGGGGTGGCTTCGGCCGGTTTCAGCACCAAAGTACAGCCGGCGGCCAGAGCCGGAGCGCATTTGCGGGTGATCATCGCACTGGGAAAGTTCCAGGGGGTGATCGCCGCCACCACCCCGACCGGCTGGCGGGTCACCAGAATGCGTTTGCCGGGGGCGGGTTCGGGGATCACCTCGCCATAGGCCCGGCGGCCTTCCTCGGCAAACCATTCGATGAAGCTGGCCCCATAGGCGATTTCGCCCCGCGCTTCGGCCAAAGGCTTGCCCTGTTCCGCCGTCAGCAGGCGGGCGAGATCCTCTTGCGCCTCCAGGATCAGCTCCGACCAGCGTCGCAGCAGGCGGCCGCGTTCGCGCGCGGTCAGCGCCGCCCAGGCAGGAAACGCCCGCTCGGCGGCGGCGATGGCCCGGCGGGCCTCTTTCGGGCCGAGGGCGGGAACCCGGGCGATCTCGCGTCCGTCCGCCGGGTCGGTCACCGCCAGAGTGGCCCCGGAGGCCGCATCACACCAGCAGCCATCGATCAGGGTCTGGGAACGCAACAGAGAAGGATCGGCAAGAGCGGGCATGCGGGGATCTCCGAGTCAGGCGGACTCAGCCGCCGGAGGGGCAATCAAGGTCAAGCATCCGAAAGGTGGTCGTTTCGATCCGGGCCAACACGCTGATTCGTGAGGACAGATCATCGAGATAACCGGGTTCGAGGCCGTCAACCGGTTCGACTCCCATCGCATTCAAAGCGGCCCGGACTTCGGCAAAGGCGGATTCAAGCCGGTGGGCCAGACCAAGCCGGCACAGACCCGAAGAGAGAGTCCGGGCCACCACATCATCGATTTGGCGAATTCGTTCGGTCACCTGAAGGACATGCTGGGTGACCCAGCGGCCGCGCACCTGCCCGAGCAACTGGTCAAAACGAACGCGCAGCGGATTTTCACCGCTTTTGTCGATCTCGCTCATCGCCAGCAGGATCAGATTGCACAGCCGGACCGTGGCATCATCAAAATCTTCCATCAGCACACGGCGTTCATCGGCCGGCCGGCCGGCCGCAGTCAGCGCGGTTCGCAGGCGTTCCATCTCATCCGCCACTTCACGGGCGGAATAAAGATAATGCAGCGCCTTAAGACCTCTGGTTTCTGAGAGAGTGGACATGCCCCGGATGCTCCCTGTCCCCGTGCCGGCCAGACCATCCGGCGGCATCGACCGAGGCTAGAATAGCCAACGATAGATTCCCAGACTGTCGATTGCGACATAGACCAGATTGAGACTCCACAGCGCCCGGTCCCGCATCGCCAGACCGGCAATCCCCCAGGTCAGCGACGAGGTCAGGAACAGCACGAAGGCCCAGCCACTTTCCGGGACGTTGCTGGCAATCAGCAGGCATCCCAGGATTCCGCTCACCGTTCCAGTCCATTTCAGGGAGGACATCACCATCTGTTTTCCTCGATTCGGTCGAAAAAAGGCGGCACTGTACCCGATTGCAACCGCTTTCAACCAGACGGTTCCGGCCTCTGATCCCTAACCGGGGCAGATGGCTGCTCTGCACCAACGGGGATCAACTCGGCGCGCGCGCGAAATCCAGCAGGCGATGCAGAAAAGCCTCGCCCCGGCCCAACTGGTCGAGGCTGATGAATTCGTCGGCCTTATGCGCCTGGGCGATGTCGCCCGGACCACAGACCACCGTGGGGAACCCGGCCTGCTGGAACAAGCCGGCTTCGGTGCCATAGGACACCCGCGCGGTTGGTCCGCCCTCGGCCAGGGCCAGGGCGAGGCACACCGCCGGATCCTCATCGGCCATCGTCAAACCGGCGGTCGTATGTTCTTCGAACAGAAAGCCGGCTTCCTCTGACACCGCCAGCATTTCCGGCACCAGATCCTGGGCCCAACCGCGCATTTCGGCCATCAGAGCCTCGGGATCATGCTCCGGCAGGTTGCGGATCTCAAAGTCAAAGCTGCACCGGTCGGGGACGATGTTCAGCGCCCGGCCGCCCTGGATCAGGCCGGTGTGCAGGGTGGTGTAGGGCGGGTCATAGCCGGGGGCGAACGGTCCCGTTGCGCGCAGCCGCTGTTGCATCGCCCGCAGCCGGACCACCAGTTCCGCCGCGAATTCGATGGCATTGACCCCGCGATCATTCAGCGACGAATGGCAGGGGTGGCCATCGACCCGCACCCGCACCGCCTTGCGCCCTTTATGGCCGGTAACGACCTGCATTCCGGTCGGCTCCCCGACCACGCACAGGCGGGGGCGCGGGCTGACATCGCGCAGATCTTCAATCAGTCGCCGCACCCCGATGCAGCCGATCTCCTCATCATAAGTCAGAGCAAAATGGATCGGCAGAGCGAGGGGCTGGGCGGCACAGGCCGGGGCCAGGGCCAGCATTGCCGCGACGAATCCCTTCATGTCGCTGGTGCCCCGGCCATACAGCCGGTCATCCCGCTGGGTCAGGCGGAACGGATCGCTGCTCCAGCCGGTCTTGCCGGCCGGAACCACGTCGGTATGGCCCGACAGCATCAGACCCGGCCGGTCAGTCGGACCGATCGTCGCAAACAGATTGGCTTTGGTGCGGTCGTCGCTCCAACTCCAGCGCACGGCGGCGCCACAGGCTGACAGATGGTCGGCCGCCAGTTCAATCAGCGACAGATTGCCGTGAGGGACTGCCGTCTCAAGCGCGATCAGGCGCTCCAGCAGGGTCAGCAGATTGGCGCTGGGCACGGAGGAGAGGGTCACGAGGATGTCCCGGCTGGAAGCAGAAGGAGAGGAAGCATCTTACGGCCCGTTTCCCCGCCCTGCCAAGTCGTGGCCGCGCCAATTTCTTTGCACTGCGCTATCAGGTGCGATTGCATCGCAGGCGCAGCATTCACTTGACCGCTCTGTCCGGCGGGATTAACCTTCAGAAAATGCGAGTGATTCGCAAAATCTACGGTTGGGTGCTGGGAGCGAATGATGGAAGTGAGCCTCAATGATCTGAAACCGGGAGACTCGGCGCGTGTCGCCGGTTTCCGGCCGGGAGACCGGAATTATCGTCAACGTCTCCTGGCAATGGGCGTCACGCCGGGGGTGTCGCTGCGGGTCACCCGGGTGGCACCGCTGGGAGATCCGGTTGAGATCGCGCTGCGTGATTTCACCCTGACTCTTCGCCGGGGCGAAGCGGCGATTCTCCGGCTGGAGCGGCTGTAATCATGGCGCACGTTATTGCCCTGGCCGGCAATCCCAATTGCGGCAAAACCACCCTGTTCAACGCTTTGACCGGGGCGCGGCAGAAAGTTGGCAACTGGCCCGGTGTCACCGTCGAGCGCAAGGAAGGGCGTTATGCCTTCGACGGCGAAGACTACACTCTGGTCGATCTGCCCGGGATCTACCAGCTGGGCGGGATCGGCGAGGGGGCCGAGGATGAGCGGGTTGCCCGCGACTTCCTGCTGTCGGGCGAGGCCCGGCTGGTGGTCAATATCGTCGATGCTGCCGCCCTTGAACGGAACCTCTATCTGACCGCCCAGTTGCTGGAGACCGGGGTGCCGATGGTGGTGGCGGTCAACATGATGGACATGGCCCAGCGCCGGGGCTTGGCCATTGACCTCGCCGAATTGTCACGGACGCTGGGCTGCCCGGTGGTCGCGATCGTCGCCAGCCGGAGCCGGGGCATTGCCGATCTGCGCGAGGCGATTGCCCGTCTGGCGCAACGGCCGGTGGCTTCGTCGGTGCGGCCGGAGTATCCCGCGCCGGTGCTGGAGGCGGTCGGGATGTTGCAGACCGAACTGGCCGGGCCGGCCAAGGCGCGCGGGGTTGATCCGGCCTGGGCGGCGCTGAAACTGCTCGAAGGCGACAGTCTGGCTGAATCTCTCGCCGCTGGCCGGCTCGACGGTAGTCTGATCGCCCAGCGCAATGCGATTGAGGCCGCCTGCGGCGATGAAGCCGACATCATCATTGCCGATGCCCGCTTCACCCTGGCCGGCAAGGTGATCGCGGCAGCGGTGCGGCGGACCCGGCGCCTGTCCTCGCCTCTGTCGGCGCGGATCGATCAGGTGGTGCTGAACCGTGTCCTTGGCGTGCCGATCTTCCTGGCCGCGATGTATCTGATGTTCCTGTTCACCATCAATGTCGGTGGCGCTTTCGTCGATTTCTTTGATCAGGCCTTCGGCGCGGTGCTGGTCGATGCGCTGGGTGAGCAACTGGCCGGGCTCGGGGCGCCGGATCTGGTGGTGGCCCTGGCCAAGGGGCTCGGCGGTGGGATCCAGACCGTGGCGACCTTTGTCCCGATTATCGGCTGCTTGTTCCTGTTCCTGTCGGCGCTGGAAGATTCCGGCTATATGGCCCGCGCGGCTTTCGTGATGGATCGGGCGATGCGGGCGATTGGCCTGCCCGGCAAGTCGTTTGTCCCGCTGATTGTCGGCTTTGGCTGCAACGTCCCGGCGATCATGGCGACCCGCACCCTGGAAAACCGGCGCGACCGGATTCTGACCATTCTGATGGCCCCGTTCATGTCCTGCGGGGCGCGTCTGCCGGTGTTCGCTTTGTTTGCGGTGGCTTTCTTCCCGGACAATGGCCAGAACGTGGTGTTCGGGCTCTATCTGCTCGGGCTGCTGTTTGCGGTGATGACCGGCCTGTTGCTGAAAGCGACTCTGCTGCCGGGCGAGCCGACCCGTTTCGTCATGGAACTGCCGCCCTATCACCTGCCGACCCTACGTGGGGTTGGGCTTCAGGCGTGGCAGCGGCTGCGCGACTTCCTGTTCCGCGCCGGTCGGGTGATTGTTCCGATCGTGATGGCCCTGTCGCTGTTGAATACCATCGGCACCGATGGCAGCTTCGGCAAAGAGAACACCGAGCAATCGATGCTCTCGGTCGTTAGCCGGGCGATCACTCCGGTGTTTCACCCGATTGGTTTGACCGAGGAGAATTGGCCGGCAGCGGTCGGGCTGTTCACCGGAATCTTCGCCAAGGAAGCGGTGGTCGGCACCCTGAACGCTCTTTATGCCGAAATCGACGGGGTCCAACTGACCACCGAGGCGCCGCCCCCCCTGTCCGACCGGTTGGTGGCGGCGGTGCTGACCATTCCCGAGAAACTGGGCAAGCTGACCGAGGCTGTTTCGGATCCGCTCGGGTTCGGGGTGGCCGCCACCCATGAGACCGAGGCGGCCGCGCATGAATTGAAAGTCGCGGGCGGGGTGTTCGGGGCGATGGCGGCGCGTTTTGACGGTGCGGCCGGGGCTTTCGCCTACATGATGCTGATTCTGCTCTACACCCCGTGCGTTGCGGCGGCGGGTGCGATCCGTCAGGAAGCGGGCGGCGGTTGGACAGCCTTCACCGCCGTCTGGACCACCACCCTTGGCTATGTGGCGGCGGTGGCCTTTTATCAGACGGCGACCTTCAGCCGTGATCCGGTGACGGCGGGATCCTGGCTGGCCGGATGCGCGTTTTTGCTGGGCGGCGGCATCGCCTTGATGGCGATGGTGGGGCGGCGGCAGGTACGGCGTCTTTCTCTGGCGGCAGCGGAGTAATCGCGATGGTCAGTTTATCTTCGGTGCGCGCTTATCTGATGACTCATGGTCCTGCTACCCGGAGTGATCTGGCGATTGCCTGCGATGCTGATCCGGAAGCGGTTGAGTTGGCGTTGGAACAATGGATCGCCCGGGGCAAAGTCCGGCGGGGGCAGGGGGGCGGATGCTGCGGCAGCAGCGGGTCCGCCTGCCATTGCAGCAATCCTCCGGCCGAGGTTTTTTCCTGGCACGGCTAACAACGGATGTGGGGCGGGAGTTTATCGGGCTCCCGCCCGAACCCGGCCGGGGCGATGCCCCGGACCCCCTTTTCTTTTAGCGACAGATGAGGACGGCGGCAGCGAGGGCTGCGCTATCCGCGATCAGGCCGACCGCCAAGGCGTGGCGGATCCGGCGCAGTCCGGCCGCGCCAAAATAGACCGCCAGCACGTAGAAAGTGGTTTCGGTTGAGCCGTAGAGGGTGCCGAGCAGCGTGCCGACGGCAGAATTCGGGCCGATCGCCGGGTTATTCATCGCATCGGCGAGCAAGCCATAGGAGCCGGAGCCGGACAGGGTTCGCAGCACGGCCATCATCAGCGCCTCGGCCGGCAGGCCAAGGGGGGCGGTCAGCTCCCCGAGCGGGGTGAGCAGGGCTTCCAGGGCGCCTGAGGCGCGGAGCATGGCGATTGCGGCCAGGATGGCCACCAGATAGGGCAGGATGCGGATCGCCACGGCGAAGCCGCCGCGCGCGCCGGCGACGAAGGTTTCATAGACCGGGACGCGACGGGCGGCGCCATAGAGCAGAATTCCGGTCACCAGACTCGGCAGCAACCATGGCCCGATCACCGAGCCCCAGCGCAGCAACACCGCCGCCAATCCCACCAGTCCGGCCAGACTCAGCAGCAGCGGGGCCAGCGGGGCTTTGGTCTGTGGCAGCGGCGGAAGGGGAATTGGGGGCGGGAACAGGCGTTGTAGCAGCCGGGCGGCGAGCACGGCGACGACCAGAGCGGTCAGGGACGCAGCCAGAGTTGGCCCCACCACGGCGGCCGGATCACGGGCCCCCGAGGCGGCGCGCAGAGCGATGACTTTGGCCGGCAGCAGGGTGAGTCCAGCGGTATTGAGGGCGAGAAACAGCACCTCAGCATTGCTGGCAATCCCGGGATGCGGATTGCACCGTTCGAGCAATTGCATCGCCCGAACCCCGAACGGGGTGGCGGCATTGCCTAACCCGAGCAGATTGGCGGCCAGATTGAGCGACATCGCCCCATGGGCGGGGTCGTCTGCCGGAATCTCCGGAAACAGCCGAATCAGAACCGGCCGTAACAGCCGGGCCAACCCATCGAGGAGCCCGGCCGCTTCGGCCACCTTCATCACCCCGAGAAACAGGGCCATGATCCCGATCAAACTGAAGGCGAGCGGCACCGCCGCCCCCGCCCCTTCGACCAACCCGGCCGAAAGAGCCTGCATCGCCGCCTCGCCTCTGAGCGCGGCAAAAACAAAAGAAACCGCTACTAAACCGACAAAAACCGGATTCATCCCCGACCCCTCCCCCCTTTGCTTTCACTAAAAACAAAGGGGGTCCGGGGCATCGCCCCGGTCGGGTTCGGGCGGAAGCCCGACATGCCCCTGATTAGCGGGTCAGCGGCTTGTATTTGATCCGATGCGGCTGATCGGCTTCTGCCCCCAGACGACGATGCCGGTCCGCTTCGTAATCCTGATAGTTCCCCTCAAACCAAACCACATTCGATTCGCCCTCAAAGGCGAGAATGTGGGTGGCAATGCGATCCAGGAACCAACGATCGTGGCTGATCACCACCGCACAGCCCGGGAACTCGCCTAACGCCTCTTCCAACGCCTGAAGCGTCTCAACGTCGAGATCGTTGGTCGGTTCGTCGAGCAGAATGACGTTGGCCGGACGCGACAGCATCTTGGCAAGGTGAACCCGGTTACGCTCACCACCCGACAAAACCCCAACCTTCTTCTGCTGATCAGGCCCGCGGAAATTGAACAGCCCGGAATAAGCCCGCGAATTGATCTTGCGGCGACCGAGATCGATCTCCTCCTGGCCGTCCGAGATTTCCTCGAACACCGTCTTGTTGGGATCCAGCGAATCCCGGCTCTGATCGACATAGCCCAATACCACCGTATCACCCACGGTGAAGGTCCCGGCATCCGGCTGTTCCTGCCCGGTAATCAGCCGGAACAAAGTGGTCTTACCGGCACCGTTGGGGCCGATCACCCCGACGATCCCACCCGGCGGCAGCCGGAACGACAAATTCTCAAACAGCAGACGGTCGCCAAAGCCCTTCGAGACGTTCTCGGCCTCGATCACCTTGCCACCCAGACGCGGCCCGGGCGGAATGCTGATCTGCGCCGGCCCGGTCAGCTTTTCCTGCGATTTCGCGACCAGATCCTCGAAGGCATTGATACGCGCCTTGCTCTTGGTCTGACGCGCCTTCGGGCTGGCCCGAACCCATTCCAACTCGTCGCGGATGGTGCGCTGCCGGGCGCTCTCCTCGCGCTCCTCCTGGGCCAGCCGCTTTTCCTTCTGCTCCAGCCAGCCGGTATAATTGCCCTCGTAGGGGATACCATGGCCGCGTTCGAGTTCGAGAATCCAGCCGGTGACATTGTCGAGGAAGTAGCGATCGTGGGTGACGATCACCACCGTGCCGGAATAATCCTCCAGGAACCGTTCCAGCCAGGCGACGGATTCGGCGTCGAGATGGTTGGTCGGTTCGTCGAGCAGCAGCATGTCCGGATGGGACAGCAGCAGCCGGCACAGGGCAACGCGGCGGCGCTCGCCGCCCGACAGCTTGGTGACGTCGGCATCGGTGGGCGGGCAGCGCAACGCGTCCATCGCGATTTCGATCTGCCGTTGCAGATCCCAGGCGTTGAGATGATCGATCTTTTCCTGCAACTCGGCCTGTTCGGTGATCAGGTCGTTCATCTCATCGTCGGTCAATTCGTCGGCGAAGCGGGCCGAAACCTCCTCGAACCGATCGAGCAGGGCCTTGGTTTCGGCCACCGCCTCCATCACATTGCCGATCACGTCCTTGTTCGGGTCGAGCTGGGGCTCCTGCGACAGATAGCCGATCTTGACCCCGTCAGCGGCCCAGGCCTCGCCCCCATAATCCTTGTCGATCCCGGCCATGATCTTGAGCAGGGTCGATTTACCCGCGCCATTGGCACCGAGAACGCCGATCTTGGCCCCGGGCAGGAAGCTGAGCCACAGCCCCTTGAGGGTCTCCTTGCCGCCCGGGTAGGCCTTGGTCAGGTTCTTCATCACATAGACGTATTGATAAGCGGCCATCGGCGCTCTCCGGGGGAAGACGAGGACAAGACGGGATTTTGCGGTCCAGTGAGTAGACAAGCGAGGGCCTCCCGTCAAGTCCTGCCGCCCGAGCGCGGGGGACGCCCGGCTCCGCTTTCGACGCTTTTCAATCCGCTGTCGCCAGCTTACTCTGCCCCGATAGCCCGGGAGCCGATGGTGGTGATCAGAGCGAACCGATGGATCGGCGCAAGGCTGTGCCTCGATCGGAAGCCGTTGGTCTGCCCCGGTTGCTGCGCCAAATGCCACCACCGGCCCTTGTCCCCCGACCGATCGGAGAAACACTGTGGATGCCACCAGGGATGTTGAGGTCATAACCCGCGAGACGGTGTTCAAGGGGTATTTTCGGATTGATCGCTACCGTCTGCGGCACCGGACCTTTGCCGGGGGATGGTCGTCCGAACTGGTCCGCGAAGTGTTTGAGCGCGGTCATGCCGTGGTGGTCCTGCTCTATGACCCGGATCGCGATGCGGTCGCGCTGATCGAGCAATTTCGCCCCGGTGCCTATGCGGCCGGCTGGCATCCCTGGCTGATCGAATGTGTCGCCGGAATCATCGAGCCCAATGAACATCCCGATGATGTCGCCCGGCGCGAGACCCGCGAAGAGGCCGGGGCCGATCCCGAAGCCATGATCCATGTCGGCAATTATCTGCTGACCGCAGGCGGATCCTCGGAGACCTGCCGGCTCTATTGTGCCCGGGTTGACAGCAGCCTGATTACCGGGGTGCATGGGCTGGAAGAGGAAGGCGAGGATATCCGCACCCACGTTGTCACCACCGACGAGGCGATGGCCATGGTGCGCGACGGTCGGATCAACAATGCGATGGCCGTGTTGGCCCTGCAATGGCTGGTGCTCGACAAGGACCGGATCCGGCATGAATTGAGGCGCTGATCCGGGCCAAATGCGCTTGGAACATGGCGGGTCGGGAAAAAGGGTGATTTGGCCCGCTCCCGGTTCGGCAGTAGAGTCGACCGGGATGGAACGGCATAGGGATGGAGCACAGATGCGTCTGTTGATGACCGGAGCGGGACTGGTGTTGGCGGTGGCGATCCCGCTGGCCGTGGTGGCGGGAGAGGCTCCTGCGCCGCGACCCGACCCGGTGCCGGGCTGGATTGAATCCGCTCGCCTCGCCCAGGCCCGGGGCGATCTGGCCCACGCGGCCCGCGATCTGGAGGCGGCCCTGTCCGATCTTCAGACCCGGATCGGGACCGCCCTGGCTGCGGCCTTGCCGCCGTCACCGGCCGATTGGCAGGCCGAGGCCGCAGAAACGCAGAGCCTGTTCAGTGCCGGGGGGGGGCTGTCGGTCAGCCGGGCTTTCTCCCGTGAGGATGCCAGTATCAATGTCCTGCTGATTCTCGACAGTCCGGCGGTTGCCGCTGCGGCCGCCCAGTTCCAGCCGGGCGCCCCCTTGTCGGCCAATGTCCGCCGGACCAAGGTGGGGGGCGAGGAGGCTTTGCTGCGCTGGGACGCCGCCACCCATTCCGGTGATGTGACGGTGGTGTTGGGCGGCCGGGTGCTGCTCCAGGTTGAAGGCGACGGCATTGCCGCCGCCGACCTCCTGCTGGAAACCGCCAAAGGGTGGAATATCGTCGCGATTCGCCGTGTTCTCGGGGGGTAAGGGCCAAAATCGGCCCGACAGCCTTGACGCCCCCCGATCGCGGGAGGTATAAGCCCCCCTCTTCTCCGGATTCGCCGGAGATCACCATCGCCCCCGAGGGGGTCCGCCGGTCCGCGAATATCGCGCACCGGCGTGACATTTTTTTTGGGCTGACGGCTTCCAGGGTGGGGATCGCATGTTCGAAAACCTGAGCGCAAAACTGAGCGACGTGTTCGAACGCCTGACCGGGCGGGGGGCACTGACCGAGGCGGACGTCAGCGAGGCGTTGCGCGAAGTCCGCGTTGCCCTGCTGGAGGCCGATGTCGCCCTGCCAGTGGTCAAGGAATTGATCGGCCGGGTCAAGGCCCGTGCCGTCGGCACCGAGGTGATCAAATCGGTCTCGCCGGGCCAGATGGTGATCAAGATCGTCCATGACGAATTGCTTGATACCCTGGGGACCAAGGGCGTCGAACTCAATCTGAACGCCGTCGCCCCGGTGGTGATCCTGATGGTCGGCCTTCAGGGCTCGGGCAAGACCACTACCTCTGCCAAGCTGGCGGTTCGCCTGAACAAGGCGGGCAAGAAGGTGTTGCTGGCCTCGCTCGACGTTTACCGTCCGGCGGCGCAGCGGCAGCTCGAAATTCTGGCCGAGCAGGCCGAAGTCGGCTCGCTGCCGATCGTGATGGGCGAGCAGCCGGTGGCGATCACCCGCCGCGCCCTCGACGCCGGCCGCAAGGAAGGCTACGACGTCGTCATCCTCGACACCGCCGGCCGCCTGCACATCGACGAAGCCCTGATGGCCGAAGTCGCCGAAGTGCGCGACGTTGCTCATCCGACCGAAACCCTGCTGGTCACCGATGCGATGACCGGTCAGGATGCGGTGACGCTGGCCCGCGAATTCAACGAAAAGGTCGGGGTCACCGGCATCGTCCTGACCCGGATCGACGGTGACGCCCGTGGCGGCGCGGCGCTGTCGATGCGCGCGGTCACCGGCCGGCCGATCAAATTCCTTGGCGCGGGCGAAAAGCTCGATGCCCTCGAAGTGTTCCACCCCGACCGCATCGCCGGTCGGATCCTCGGCATGGGCGACATTGTCTCCCTGGTCGAGAAGGCGATGGAGACGGTCGAGAAGGAAGAGGCCGAGCGGCTTGCCAAGCGGATCGAGAAGGGCAAGTTCGACCTTGATGATATGCGTAAGCAGTTTGCCCAGGTTCGCAAGATGGGTGACCTGAAGGGAATGCTCGGCATGTTGCCCGGCGCCGGCAAGATGGCGGCGGCGATGAAGGATGCCAGCGTTGATCCCAAGCTGCTGGCGCGTCAGGAGGCGATCATCCTGTCGATGACGATGGAAGAGCGCCGGAATCCCGATCTGATCAAGGCCGCCCGCAAAAAGCGGATTGCGGCCGGGGCCGGGGTTGACGTTCAGGAAGTCAACAAGCTGCTCAAGCAATACATGATGATGTCCGACGTCATGAAGAAGGTCGCCAAGCTGGGGCAGAAAGGACTGATGCGGCATGGCATCGCTGGTCTGCTGCCCCCTAACATCAGAATGGGGCGGTAATCCGCCCGGTGCGTTTGATTTCGAACGAGAGGAAGACCTAAGGATGGCTCTGAAGATTCGCCTTTCCCGCGGCGGCGCCAAGAAGCGCCCGTTCTACAAGATCGTGGTTGCCGATGCGCGTTCGCCCCGCGATGGCCGCTTCATCGAGAAGATCGGCACCTACAACCCGATGCTGCCGAGCGATAGCGGCCTGCGTCTGATCCTCGATCAGGAGCGCGTCAAGCATTGGCTGTCGGTTGGAGCGCAGCCGACTGATCGTCTGATCCGTTTCTTCGCCGATCTCGGCCTGGTGGCCAAGCCGGTTCGCTTTGAGCAGAGCAAGCAGCCGCAGCCGAAGGCCAAGGCCCAGCTGCGTGCCAAGGAACAGGCCGAGCGCGCCGCCGCTGCCGCTTCCGAGTAATTGGTCGCGATGTCCTCGCGCGTCTGTGTCGGACTGATCGTCGGCGTGCAGGGCGTGCGGGGCGCAGTCCGGATCAAGAGCTTCACCGAGGTGGCGACCGATCTTGGCCGCTATTCCCCGGTGGAGGACGAGAGCGGAACGCGGCGCTGGCGGCTCAAGGTGACCGGCGAGGTCAAAGGGGTGGTGATTGCCACCCTGGAGGGCATTGCCGATCGCACCGCCGCCGAAGCGTTAAAAGGGGTCCGGTTGTATATCGAGCGGTCCCGCCTGCCTGCGCCCGGCGAGGATGAGTTCCTCTATGCCGACCTGATCGGCCTGACGGCCGAGACCGGAGACGGTCAGCGGCTGGGGCAGGTGACGGCAGTGGCTGACCATGGGGCCGGTGACGTGCTGGAAATCGCGTTGGCCGAAGGGGGCACTTTGTTGCTGACCTTCACCCGGGCCAGCGTGCCGGAGGTCGATCTCGCCGGAGGCCGATTGGTGGTGGTGCCACCGGTCTATGCCCCCGACGGGCCAGGGATGAGTGAGGCCACGGGTGAACGAGACGCCTAAGGCAGCGTGGCGTGCCACGGTGCTGACGATCTTTCCGGAGATGTTTCCGGGACCGCTCGGCCTGTCGCTGGCCGGACGGGGCCTGTCCGAGGGGATCTGGGCGCTCGACGCGGTCGATATCCGGGGCTACGCCACCGACCGGCACCGTTCGGTCGATGATTCGCCGTTTGGCGGCGGGGCGGGGATGGTGATGCGTCCTGACGTGATCGACGCCGCGCTTGACGGTGCCGGTGGGGTCGGGCCGCTGATCTACCTGACTCCGCGTGGGCGGCCGCTGGATCAGCCGCTGGTGCGGGCTCTGGCGGCGGAACCGGGGGTGCGGGTGCTGTGCGGCCGCTTTGAAGGGGTCGATCAGCGCGTGCTGGAGGCCCGGGAGGCGGTCGAAGTCAGTGTCGGCGATTTCGTCCTCTCCGGAGGCGAACCGGCGGCCCTGGTGATGCTGGATGCGGTGGTGCGGCTGTTGCCGGGAATTATCGGCGCAACTGAATCGCTGACGGAAGAGAGCTTCGAAGGGGGATTGCTCGAATATCCCCATTATACCCGTCCCCAGATCTGGCAGGGGCGGGCGGTGCCGGAGGTGTTGCTGTCCGGTCACCACGAGAAAATTCGCGCTTGGCGGCGACGTCAGGCGGAGGAGATAACCCGGCGGCGTCGGCCCGATCTGTGGGACCGTTATCACGCTGCCACTGACCTGAGCGAGGGTTGAGCCATGGTGAACATCATTGAGCAGCTCGAAAAGGAGCAGATCGAGAAGCTGACCGCCGCCCGCGGCGTCCCCAGCTTCGCCCCGGGCGACACCGTCAAGGTGAACGTCAAGGTGATCGAAGGCAACCGCGAGCGCGTCCAGGCCTATGAGGGCGTCTGCATCGCCCGCAAGAACGACGGGATCAATTCCTCGTTCATCGTCCGTAAGATTTCTTACGGCGAAGGCGTCGAGCGTATTTTCCCGCTCTACTCCCCGAACATCGCCTCGATCGAGGTGGTGCGGCGTGGTGACGTGCGTCGGGCCAAGCTGTATTACCTGCGCGACCTGCGCGGCAAGGCGGCCCGTATCGCCGAGCAGACCACCGGCCATTCCGGCAAGGTGGCCGCTGCCGAGCGTGCCGACGCTGCCGCCGCCAAGGCGAAAGCGAAGGAATAAGTCCGACTTCCGACGCGATCGGGCCCTCGCGGGCTCCGGCTACCGGATTCTGAGGCCTGCGCCTCAGGACCGGGGGCCGGAGCCGGACCGCCCGGCCGCCGGGTGCGGCCTCGTCGCCCGGACGTTTCCGGGTGCTTGACGTCGGGGCCGTTCCGCAATTCAGGGAACCGACATGGCCAAGCCCCGCACGCTGTTCGATAAAATCTGGGACGCCCATCTCGTTGACGTCCAGGACGACGGCACCTGCCTGCTTTATATCGATCGTCATCTGGTCCATGAAGTGACCTCGCCCCAGGCCTTTGAAGGTCTGGAACTGGCCGGGCGCCGCGTCCGCCATCCCGAGCGCACGCTGGCCGTCGCCGATCACAACGTGCCGACCACCGATCGCTCGCACGGGATCGAGAATTCGCAAAGCCGGATTCAGGTCGAGACCCTCGCCGCCAATGCCGCCAAATTCGGCGTCGATTACTACCCGATGGATGATATTCGTCAGGGCGTGGTCCATATCGTCGGGCCGGAACAGGGCTTCACCCTGCCGGGCAGCACGATCGTCTGCGGGGATTCCCACACCTCGACCCATGGCGCGTTCGGCGCGCTGGCCTTCGGCATCGGGACTTCCGAGGTCGAGCATGTGCTGGCGACCCAGACCCTGGTGCAGAAGCCGGCCAAGAATATGCGGATCACGGTCAAGGGGCAGGCCCCGGCCGGGGTGACCGCCAAGGACATCGTGCTGGCGATCATCGGCAAGATCGGCACCGCCGGCGGCACCGGCTATGTGATCGAATATGCCGGCGAGGCGATCACCGGCCTGTCGATGGAAGGGCGGATGACCGTCTGTAACATGACGATCGAGGCGGGCGCCCGCGCCGGTCTGATCGCGCCGGACGAGACCACCTTCGCTTATGTTGCCGGCAAGCCTCGCGCGCCGAAGGGCGCGGCGTTTGAGGCGGCGGTGACCTATTGGAAGACCCTGCATACCGATGCGGACGCGGTGTTTGATCGCGAGATCGAACTCGATGCCAGCACGCTCGAACCGCAGGTGACCTGGGGCACCAGCCCGGAAGACGTGATTCCGATCAGCGGCCGCGTGCCCGATCCGGCGACGATTGCCGACGAAGGCAAGCGTCGTGCGGTCGAGCGTTCGATCGAATACATGGGTCTGACCGCCGGGATGCAGGCGACCGAGATTCCAATCGACGTGGTGTTCATCGGCTCCTGTACCAATGGCCGGATCGAGGACTTCCGCGCTGCGGCCGAAGTGCTGAAGGGCCGCAAAGTTGCGCCCGGGGTGCGGGCGCTGGTGGTGCCGGGCTCGGGGCTGGTCAAGGAACAGGCCGAAGTCGAAGGGCTGGATGTGGTGTTCCGCGAGGCTGGGGCCGAGTGGCGCGAGCCGGGCTGTTCGATGTGTCTGGCGATGAATGGCGATGAATTGTCGCCGGGCCAGCGGGCGGCTTCGACCTCGAACCGCAATTTCGAAGGACGCCAGGGCCGGGGCGGCCGGACTCATCTCGTCTCGCCGGCGATGGCGGCGGCGGCGGCGGTGACCGGCAAGCTGACCGACGTGAGGGGGCTGTAAACGATGGATAAGTTCACCGTTCTCACTGGCGTCGCGGCGCCGCTGCCGATGATCAATATCGATACCGATATGATCATTCCCAAGCTGTTTCTGAAGACGATCAAGCGCACCGGATTGGGCAAGAACCTGTTCGATGAAATGCGCTATACGGCGGATGGTCAGGAAATCCCCGGTTTCGTCCTTAATAAGGCGGCTTATCGTTCGGCCAGCATTCTGGTTGCCGGGGCGAATTTCGGCTGTGGCTCGTCGCGTGAACATGCGCCGTGGGCGATTCTCGATTTCGGGATCCGCTGCGTGATCGCGCCGAGCTTCGCCGACATTTTCTATAACAATTGCTTCAAGAACGGCATCCTGCCGATCAAACTGCCGCAGGAGCAGGTTGACAAGCTGATGGATGACGCCAACCGGGGCGCCAATGCCATCATCACGGTTGACCTGATCCATCAGACCATCACCGGCCCGGATGGCGGCTGTATTGCTTTCGAGGTGGATCCGTTCCGCAAGCATTGCCTGCTGAATGGGCTGGATGACATCGGTTTGACCTTGCAGCGTGCCGACCGTATCGCCACGTTCGAGGAAACCCGAAATCAGTCCTACCCCTGGCTGTAACTCGCCCCGGGGGCGAACCGACAAGGATTGACGCCAGCCTGTGAAGGGGTTAGGCACCATCCGATCGTTATAATGTGGGAGCGTACCATGTCCGCCAAGAAACTGTTGATTCTTCCCGGCGACGGCATCGGCGTCGAAGTGATGGCGCAGGTGCGCCGGATTATCGACTGGCTGGGGAAGCGGCGGAAAATCGAATTCGACCTGTCTGAAGGGTTGATCGGCGGTTCGGCCTATGACGTTCACGGCACGCCGTTCGCTGACGAAACCCTGGCGGATGCGCTGGCGGCCGATGCGGTGCTGCTGGGAGCCGTGGGCGGCCCGAAGTGGGACGATCTGCCGTTTGACAAGAAGCCGGAACGCGGCCTGCTCAAGATCCGCAAGGAAATGGGGCTGTTTGCCAACCTGCGTCCGGCGACGGTGTTTGACGCTCTGGTTGATGCCTCAACCCTGAAGCCGGATGTGGTGGCCGGCCTCGACATCATGATTCTGCGCGAACTGACCGGCGGTCTCTATTTCGGTGAGCCGCGCGGAATCGAGACGCTGGCCGATGGCTCGCGGCGTGGGGTCAATTCTCTGGTCTACACCACCGAGGAAGTCCGCCGGATTGGGCGAGTCGCCTTCGAACTGGCCCGCAAGCGCAACAAGCGGGTCTGCTCGGTCGATAAGGCCAATGTGCTGGAATGCACCGTGCTGTGGCGCGAGGAGATGGTGAAGCTCCAGCGCGAGGAATTCCCCGACGTCGAATTGTCGCATCTCTATGTCGATAATGCGGCGATGCAGTTGGTTCGCAATCCCAAGCAGTTTGACGTGATGGTCACCGAGAACATGTTCGGCGACATTCTGTCGGACTGTGCGGCGATGCTGACCGGTTCGCTCGGGATGCTGCCGTCGGCCTCGCTTGGGGCGGCGGATGAAAATGGTCGGCGCCGTGCTCTGTACGAGCCGGTGCATGGTTCGGCGCCGGACATTGCCGGGAAGGATATCGCCAATCCGCTGGCGACCATTCTGTCCTTCGCGATGTGCCTGCGGTATTCGTTCGATCTGGTCGCCGAGGCCGATCTGATCGAAGCCGCGGTGAAGACGGTGCTGAAGGGCGGCCTGCGGACCGCCGACATCATGCAGCCGGGCAAGGCCAAGGTGTCCACCACGGTGATGGGTGAAGCCGTGGTGCGTGAACTCGATAAAATCGGCTGAAGCCGTCGCTCTCTGCCCCCCCTGTCAGCCCGATCAGGGGGGGTTAGGGGCACGCCAGCGGCGTAGCAGCAAGGCATTGGTCACCACGGACAGTGACGAAGCGGCCATCGCGGCGGCGGCGATCATCGGTGACAGGAGTCCTGCGGCGGCAGCGGGCAGGGCGATCAGATTATAGCAGAACGCCCACGCCAGATTCTGCCGCACCCGTGCCGCCGTGGCCCGCGACAGATCGAGCGCCTGCGCCACCAGCATCAGATCGCTCCGCATCAGGGTCAGGCCTGCGGCCCGCATGGCCGCATCACTGCCTCCGCCTAAGGCAATGCCGATATCGGCAGCGGCCAGGGCTGGCGCATCGTTGATGCCATCGCCGACCATGGCCACGACGGCTCCCGCCGCCCGCAATTGAGCGATGGCGGTGCTTTTATCCGCAGGGAGTAACCCGGCCTCGATTCGGGACAGGCCGAGCGACGCTGCCACCGTTTGGGCGGCGCGGGGCGAATCGCCGGTCAGCATCACCGTTTCAATTCCCAACTGCTGTAGGGCGGTGATGGCGGCGGCGGCTCCCGGCCGGAGGGGATCGGTCAGGGCGATCAGCCCGAGCAATCGTTCCGCGCGGACCACGCCCATCAACGCCCGGCCGGCGGCTTCTTCGCTATCGGCGATCGTTTCCAGTGGGCCGAGGGCGAACCCGCGTTCGGTCAGCATGCGCCGACTGCCAATCACCAGATCGGCACCGCCGACCCGGGCGATGAGGCCGCGCCCGGGCTCGGCAGAAAATGTCTCAACCGGGGCAAGCTTCAGTCCTGCCGCTTCTGCGGCGGCAACCACGGCCCGTCCGAGCGGATGTTCACTGCCGCTTTGGGCCGAGGCGGCCAGTTGCAACAGCTCGCTTTCGCCCCCGGGGGAGACCGGATGGAGAGCGGCCAGGGCCGGCCGTCCCTCGGTCAGGGTGCCGGTTTTATCGAACGCCACGATTGTGACCCGGTGGGCCTGTTCCAGTGCCGCCGCGTCACGGATCAAAATCCCGTGCCGGGCCGCGATTCCGGTTCCAACCATGATCGCGGCCGGGGTTGCCAGTCCCAGCGCACAGGGGCACGCCACCACCAACACTGATACTGCGGCAACAAAGCCTTGAGTCGGATCAGCGCCAATCCCCCACCAGCCCAGGAAGGTTGCGATCGCCAGTACGACCACGACCGGCGCGAACCACGCCGCCACCCGATCGACCGTGGCTTGAATCGGGGCTTTGCTCGCTTCGGCCGAGCGAACCTGACGGATAATCCGCCCCAGGGTCGATTCGGTTCCCACCCGCTGGGTTTCAACCCGCAATAACCCCTCGCCATTGACCGAACCGGCCATTACCGTTGCGCCCACATCGCGCAGGACCGGCAGACTCTCCCCGGTGACCAGCGCTTCATCAAGCGTGCTGACTCCCGCCACAATCGTCCCATCGACAGGAACGCGTTCCCCCGGACGGATCAGGACCACTTCCCCGAGTCCGACCAGAGCCGCCGGTACCGCTATCACGACACCGTCACGTTCGACCTGTGCCGTCGCGGGTGCCAACCGCATCAAGGCCCTAATCGCCCCGGCGGCCGAATGCCGTGCCCGTCCCTCCAGCGCCTTGCCGAGGAGCACTAGCGTGATAACCACCGCCGCGCTTTCGAAATAGAGCGGTCCCGGTAGGGCGCCAATCACGCGAACCGCCGACAGGCCGAACGCTGCCGAACTGCCCAGAGCAACCAGCAGATCCATATTGCCGCTTCCGCCGCGCAAAGCAGCCCAGGCTCCGCGATAGAATCGCGCTCCTGCCCCGAACTGAACCAGAGCCGCTAATGCCATTTGCCCCCAGGGCGGCAGGATAGAATGGATTCCGGCCAGCATCAGTCCCATCTCGGCGATCAGGGGCAGAGTCAGGAGCGCCGCTGCGGCGAGGAGGAGGATTTCGCGCCGTTCCCGAACAGCCCGCGCCGCTTCGGCCCGGTCGAGATCCTCTTCTTCGCCGCGTCTGGTCGGATCGGGAGCGAAGCCGGCCCGGCAGATGGCCGCCTCAATGTCGGCGACTTTAATTTGCAGCGGATCATAGCGCAGGTCCGCCCGTTCCGCCGCGAGGCTGACCCAGGCCCGTTCCACCCCCTCAAGCCGGGATAAAACCCGCTCCAGCCGGCCCGAGCAGGCGGCGCAGCTCATGCCAACGATCCCTAACGACAGATCGACGGCGGAAGAGGACGGAAAAGAAGGAGAAGACATCGCGGCCTCCGGTTGCTCCCGAAAAGGGGCCTAACCAGGCCAAAGTGAAGCCGCGAAATGAAATCAGTCAAGAAAAAGATCGCCGCTCCAGTCTCGCCCCTCTCCCAGAAAAAAAGGGGGTTTGGGGGCATTCGCCCCCAAACGGGTCCGGGCGGTGTCGAACGCAACATAACTCGCCGCATTTTCCAAATCCAGCATTGATTCTACACGACAATTTTTCCAGCGCGCAACGATATCTGCCGCAAATGAACCAACAAGATGCCTCAGATAGCTCTCTTCAACATCACTCGTAGCGCCGGTTAACTGCGGAACGGATCTCCGTTGATTGTCAATCACCCGCCCCATTTTGATTGATGAAAACGCTGTTGCCTTCCATCACCAGCCGATAGCCTTTCAATACCAATCTGTTCTGAGGGTGCCATGGACGATGCGGATTCCGGCCAGATGAGGCCGGTGCCTGACCGGTTGCTTGAAGCAGCCAAGGTCTGCTTTCTCGCGGACGACTACCACGACGTCAGCACACGACGCATAGCGGATGAAGCGAAGGTCAATGTTTCGATGATCCGTTACTACTTCGGCAGCAAGGAGGGGCTCTACGAGGAAATGATCCGCCGTACCCTGGTTCCGCTGCTGGAGGTTCTCGATGGCGAGATGTTGACCACGCCGGAGGGGTTTACCGAGTATCTACGCCTCTACTATCTAACCATGCAGGGCAACCCCGAATTTCCGAGGCTAATCCTCAAGGTGTTGGCATTGAAGCATGGTCCGGGACGGCGCTTCATCCAGCAACTCCTCGAGCGCGGCCGGACCCGAGGCGCCAAGCGGATCGAGGACATGAAACACAAGGGCATGGTGCGCGCCTCGGTCGATGCCGACGTGTTGCGGTTGTCGTTCGTCAGCTTGGCGATGACGCCGATACTGTTGAAAGAGATTTTCGAGGAACAAATGGAACGCCCCATGGATTCCGGCTTCCTGGAGAGTCTCGCTCGGTTTAACGGCCAACTTCTCGCCGCTGGTCTTGCCTCCCTCGCGGTCACTCCCGAGGAAATCACACCATGACATTCCAGCGGCACCCCATTGCCGTCAGGGCCTTCGATATCGCGATGAGGATATCGAACGTCCTTTCCGGATGGCCCAACCAGATCATCCCGCCGCCCTTCCGTCTGATCCAGATCGGCTCCGCAATCTGGCAGTCGCGATCTCTTTACGTGGCGGCCAGACTTGATCTTCCCACAGTCCTGGCGGAGCGGCGCCTCGCCGCCGAGGATTTGGCGGCGGAGGTTGGCGCGGATCCACGGGCGCTGCGGCGCCTGTTGAGGATGCTGGCGGCCATGGGGGTATTCGAGGAAGCCGAACCGGGTGTCTGGCGGAACAACAGGCTCTCGAACGCGCTCCGTTCGGATCTGTCCGATAATGTTCGCTCCCTCATCCTGATGCACAATTCCCCTGAAATGAGCAGACCGTGGCTGGAGACGCTTGAACAGGGAATCCGCAGTGGCGGGGTGCCGTTCGAACTCACACACGGGCACGATCTTTACGTCTACATGGACAAAAATCCGGAGTTCGCATCCCTCTTCGCCGATGCGATGGGCAGGGTCGAAGCACTGGCCGGAGATAGCTTCGCCACTGAATTCGACTGGGGACGGTTCGACCGCCTCATCGACATCGGAGGTTCAAGGGGAGGCAAATCGGTAGCTATTCTGAAGCGTCATCCCCACATGCAAGCTGTGGTTGTCGATCGCTCCAAGATCATCATGGACGCCGCCGAATATTGGGCCGGGCGCGATGGGGCCGAGTGCCTTCCGCGGATGCGTTTCGAGGTTGGGGATGTCCTCTCTTCGGTTCCCCCTTCGATCGATAGCCGCGATGTCTATCTGTTGAGCGCGGTTCTGCATGGTTTCGACGATGACGCCTGCACCAAGGCTTTAACCACCGTGGGGAAGGCGGCGGCAGAAACCGGTGCCACTATCGTGCTGATGGAAATGGTCGTCCCCGATTTCCGGGCCGACCTGACCAGCGCGACCTTCGACATGCAGATGTTCATGGGCACCAAAGGCGGGGAGCGAACTCTGGACGAATGGGAGCGGATATTCGCCCGGAGCGGCGTGCGCTTGGCTGAGACCGTCGGCTTGGCCTCGTTGGGGAAGATGCTGGTTCTCCGCCCAGCCCTTTGATTGATCCATGTTTTAGCGCCGCAAACCCGGCGGTTGACGGCCGGGTTAGGCGCGGTTACTGTTTTCTCGTCGCGGCAAACATTGGACACCGGGACAGGGTTGTTAAACCGGAGGACATCCGGGGTTGGCCTGCGAATCGAACCGCAAAAGCGGTCGGAAACAGGAATAAAATGGCCGCGAGGCCAGAAGCTCGGTCCTTTAGGGCCGAGAGAAGTCACGCGAAAAGAAAATAGAATGCCGCACCCTGAAGGGTGCGGCGTCCAGTTGGTTCGTTTGCGGCAGCTTTACCGCGCCCTGCGGCGAGTTTCGCTGCGTTTCACAGGCGGTAGCCCGGTACGTTACGAGCAGCCGGTCGTCCCGCCGCAGGTGTCGCACTTGAGACACGTCCCATTGCGGACCAGAGTGAAATTGCCGCATTCGGGGCAGGCGTCCCCTTCATAGCCCTTGATCCGGGCGGCGCGAATCTGCTCGGCCCGTTCGTCCCGGACCGGGGCCGCTTCAACCGCCGGAGCCGTCGCAGCACTGGCCGCCGGAGCGGTCCGGCGGGCGGGCAGCCGCAGGTTGGAGCGGACATAGCCGCGTGATGCTACCCGCCGGGCCGCTTCGAGTTGACCGGCAGTCGGACGGGAGTCGAGCTGCCCTTCCGCCGCGCCCCGGCCGAGGGTGTCCGGGGTCAGATCGGACGGGACGACATGGGCCAGATCATTGCGGCCAAGATAAGAAATCGCCAATTCACGGAAGATGTAATCCAGGATCGACGAGGCCATCTTGATCGTCTCATTGCCTTCGACCATCCCCGACGGATCGAACCGGGTGAAGGTGAAGGCTTCGACGAATTTCTCCAGCGGCACCCCATATTGCAGGCCCATCGAGACCGCGATGGCGAAATTGTTCATCATCGCCCGGAAAGCGGCGCCTTCCTTGTGCATGTCGATGAAGATCTCGCCCAATTTCCCATCTTCATATTCGCCGGTACGAAGATAGACCTTGTGGCCGCCGACCATCGCTTTCTGAGTGTAGCCCTTGCGCCGATCCGGCAGCTTGGCCCGGCGACCGGTGATGATCCGTTCCACCACCTTTTCCGCCACCGCGATCGCTTTGACCGCCGTCGGAGCCTCGGCCACGGTCTCGGCCAGTGCCCCTTCGTCATCCAGCAGCGAGGCCTGCAACGGCTGGCTCAGTTTCGAACCATCGCGATAGAGCGCCACCGCCTTGATCCCCAACTGCCACGCCAGCAGATAGGCTTCGCTGCATTGCTCGATGGTGGCGCTGTTGGACATATTGATCGTCTTCGAGATCGCGCCAGTGATGAAGGGCTGGGCCGCCGCCATCATCTTGATATGGGCCTCGACCGACAGCGCCCGGGTTCCGGTCCGGCCGCAGGGGCTGGCGCAATCGAACACCGCCAGATGCTCCGGCTTAAGGAACGGCGCCCCTTCCAGGGTCATCGCCCCGCCGACATGGAGGTTGGCGGCGTCAATCTGCGCCCGGGTGAAGCCGAGAGCGCTCAACAGGTCAAAGCCGGGTTCGTCCAGCTTGGCGGCCGGAATTTTGAGGGTTCCGGTGCAGAAATCCTCGCCCAGACCATGTTTGGTGAAGACGAAGCGGATATCGAAGGCGGATTCGAGCTGGGATTCGATCCGTTCCAGACTCGCGGCGTCAAAGCCCTTGGCTTTCAGACTCTCGAAATTGATCTCCGGTGCCCCGTTCAGGGTGGCGTGGCCGATGGCGTAACGGATGATCTCGCCAATGTCGGATTCCGCATAGCCCAGGCTGCGCAGGGCTTCCGGGACCATCCGATTGATGATCTTGAAATAGCCGCCGCCGGCCAGCTTCTTGAATTTGACCAGAGCGAAATCGGGCTCGATTCCGGTGGTATCGCAATCCATCACCAGACCGATCGTCCCGGTGGGGGCGATCACCGAGACCTGGGCATTGCGGAAGCCATGACGCGAGCCCTCCTCCAAGGCCCGATCCCAGGCATCGCGCGCGGCGGCGACCAAAGCCTGGTCGGGGCAATTGGCGGCGTCGAGCGGAACCGGGGGGCGTTCCAGCGATTCATAGCCGGTGGCGAGGCCATGAGCCGCCCGGCGATGATTGCGGATCACCCGCAGCATCGAGTCCCGATTAAGGGCGAAATCGCTGAAGGCCCCCAGATGCGCGGCCATCTCGGCCGAGGTCACATAGGATTCACCGGTCATCAGGGCCGAGAGCGCCCCGATCAGCGCGCGGCCCTGGTCGCCGTCATAGGGCAGGCCGGCCGCCATCAGCAGCCCGCCGACATTGGCGAAGCCAAGGCCGAGGGTGCGGAAACGATAGGACAGTTCGGCAATCCGCTCGCTGGGGAACTGGGCCATCAGCACCGAGATTTCCAGCACCATCGTCCACAGCCGCACCGCGACGCGGAAGCCGTCGATGTCAAAGCCGCCGTCCGGGGTGCGGAAGGAGATCAGGTTGAGCGAGGCGAGGTTACAGGCGGTATCATCCAGGAACATATATTCCGAGCACGGATTGGATGCATTGATCCGGCCGGACTCGGGGCAGGTGTGCCATTCATTGATGGTGGTGTCGAACTGGATGCCGGGGTCGGCGCAGGCCCAAGCGGCTTCGCCCACCCGTTCCCACAAAGCGCGCGCCCGCACGGTTCGCATCGGTTGGCCGGTGGTGCGGGCGGTCAGGGCCCAGTCGGAATCGGCGGCGACGGCGGCGAGGAACTGGTTGCTGACCCGGACGGAATTGTTGGAATTCTGGCCCGAGACGGTCAGATAGGCTTCGCCTTCCCAGTCGGTGCTGAATTTGGGGATATCGAGCTGCTGATAGCCCTGGCGGGCGAACTGAATCACCCGCTGGATGTAGGATTCGGGCAATTCGGCGCGGCGGGCGGCGACCACGGCCGCTTTCAGCTTCGGATTGCGGCGCGGATCGAACCGGGCCTCGCCCTCAACCTCGCTGCTGGCGGCACAGGCGGCCATCACCTCGGGCAAATGACGGGCGGCAAGCCGCGAGCCGGCGACCAGGGCCGCAACTTTCTGTTCTTCGCGCGCTTTCCAATCGATGAAGGTCTCGATATCGGGGTGATCGATATCAACCACCACCATTTTTGCGGCGCGGCGGGTGGTTCCGCCTGATTTGATCGCTCCGGCGGCGCGATCGCCGATTTTGAGAAAGCTCATCAGCCCGGAAGAGCGTCCCCCGCCCGACAGACGTTCGCCGGCGCCGCGCAGACGGGAGAAATTGGTGCCGGTGCCTGAGCCATATTTGAACAGCCGGGCTTCGCGGACCCATAGATCCATGATCCCGCCTTCATTGACCAGATCATCCTCGATCGACTGGATGAAACAGGCATGGGGCTGGGGATGTTCATAGGCGGAAGCCGAGCGAACCACGACTTCGGTGGCCGGATCGACATAGGAATGGCCCTGGCCGGGGCCATCGATGCCGTAGGCCCAGTGCAGCCCGGTGTTGAACCATTGCGGCGAGTTGGGTGCCGCCATCTGCCGGGCCAGCATGCAGGCCAGTTCATCGCGGAAGGCGAGGGCGTCGTCTTCGTCGTCGAAATAGCCGCCTTTCCAGCCCCAGTAGGTCCAGGTTCCAGCGAGGCGGTCGAATACTTGGCGGGCATCGCCTTCGGCCCCGAAGCGTTCGGTTTCGGGCAGGTCGGCGAGGGCTTCGGGGTCCGGCTCCGAGCGCGATAGCCATTCCGGCACCCCCGGCTCGGCCACGCGACGGGTCCGGGCGGGAACGCCGGCTTTGCGGAAGTATTTTTGCGCCAGCACGTCACACGCCACTTGGGACCAGTCCGCCGGCACCGCGATGTTGGAGGCAGAGAACACCACCGAGCCATCGGGGTTGCGGATCTCGCTCGACGTGTGACGGAACGGGATCTCGGCATAAGGGGACTGACCGGCACGGGTGAAGTGGCGTTGAACCCGCATCATATTTCCTTATCGGTGGGGGGGAGTGGCGCGGATGCTAGACCCTGTCCGGTGGCTGCGTCAACATATGGTTATATGATTCGCATGTGACACGATATAAGGTGTCTTCTTGGCGGGCTCCCGCCCGCACCCGGCTGGGGCGATGCCCCAGACCCCCTTTGAAATCAAGGGAGGTTTGGAGGCTCGCCTCCAAGCGGGGGGCGGGGCGGCAGCCCCGCTAATTGACCCATCTCCCGTCGGCCCCTACTGTGGGCCCCTCCGTTCCTGTCAGGAAAGCCCGCCCCCTGATGACTTATGTCCTGGTCGCTCTCGGCAGTGCCCTCGGCGGGACCCTGCGCTACTGGCTGTCCGGTCTGATCGCCGCTTCGGTCGGGCAGACCTTCCCGTGGGGAACCCTGCTGATTAACGTCACCGGCTCGATCGTGATCGGCGCCTTTGCCACTCTGACCGGTCCCGATGGCCGCCTGCTGGTGCCCGGGGAATGGCGTCAGTTCGTGATGGTCGGGATCTGTGGCGGCTATACCACTTTCTCCTCCTTCAGCCTGCAAACCCTGTCCCTCGTTCAAAGCGGGGAATGGCTCTGGGCCGGACTCAATGTGGTTCTGTCGGTGGTCCTCTGCCTGATCGGGGTCTGGCTGGGCCATGTCGGGGCGACCCTGATCAACCAGATGAGCTGACAGGAGGAGGGCGAGATGGTGACCCTGACCGACGCGACCCTGCTACGGATTTACACCAGCGAGCGGCACCGGCTCGACGGCCGCCCGCTCTATGAGGCGATCGTCCTCAAAGCCCGCGACCACCATCTGGCCGGCGCCACCGTGCTACGCGGCCCGCTCGGCTATGGCCGGTCCAGCCATCTGCACAGCGCCAAGATTCTCGATCTGTCCGATGATCTGCCGGTGGTGATCGAAATCGTCGATCAGCACGCCCGGATCGAATCCTTCCTGCCGCAGTTGGATTTGGTGCTGGACAAGGGGCTGGTTACGCTCGAAAAGGTCCGGGTTCTGACCCCCTGAAGGGTGGGGCTTTTCCCACCCCCGATCCGGAGACTGTTTCGCTCTGCCCTGAGAGCGAAACAGAGCCCGATTTCTCAGCCGGAATGGCGCATTCCCGCCGAATTTCTCTCTTCTTTTCATTAGTTTTACTTAAAACAATCGCCAGGAAATGAGGGGGGTGCGCGGATTTCGCTTGCGTCATTCCCATCGCTCCGGGCAGCTTACCTCCTACCCGTAGGAGGAGCCGTGCCGGGTAGGCAAACCGGGCGGTACGCCGGGCACGAATCCGGTCGGGAGGAGTGAGCCATGATCGTGGGGGCAAACCCGACCCGCACCATGTCGAATCGCAGGGATGGCGAGTCCCTGACGGCGGAGTTCCGACCCGTCGGCCAGACCCGCCCATAAGAGCAAACACAGGATGGGGAGACAGAGGATGCTGCTGACACAGCAGGACCGAGAAAAAGCACTTATTTTGAAATTGGCCAGACGGTTGGGGCGCAACCGGACGGCGCTGATTCCCATTTTGCAGGCGGTGCAGGAAGAACTCGGCTTCGTTTCCGAGTTCGCGATGCAATATACCGCCGATCTGATGGGCATCTCGGCCAGCGAAGTGCTGGGCGTTGCCACCTTCTTCCATTTCATCAATAAGAAGCCGAAGGGCAAATTCATCATCCGCCTCAGTCGCGACATGTCGTCGATGATGAAGGGCGCGAAGGCGGTGGCCCATCAGCTTGAGAATGATCTCGGCATCCGCTTCGGCCATACCACCCCGGATGGCATGTTCACGCTGGAATGGACCAGCTGTATCGGGATGAACTACCAGGCCCCGGCGATGATGGTGAACAATGAAGTGTTCTCCAATCTGACCCCGCCGAAGGTCCATCGTATCATCGAGGACTGTCGCCAGGAGTTCAACACCCGTCGTCCGACCGTCGGTAATGTCGGCGAGACTTACGCCAACACGCTCAATTACACCAATCACGAGGTGAATTCCGGGCTGACCCGGGCGGTGACGATGAGCCCCGCCGAGGTGATCGCCGAATTGACCCTGTCCGGCCTGCGCGGCCGCGGTGGCGCCGGATTCCCCACCGGAATCAAATGGAAGCTCGCTGCCGCCGCCAAGGGCGAGACCAAATACGTCATCTGTAACGCGGACGAAGGCGAACCCGGAACCTTCAAGGATCGGATCATCCTCGGCAAATACGCCAATATGGTGTTCGAAGGGATGACTGTTGCCGCTTATGCGATCGGGGCGCGGGCCGGGGTGGTCTATCTGCGCTGGGAATACACCCATCTCCGTCCGCATCTGGAGGCGGTGCTGGAATCCCGCCGCAAGGCCAATCTGCTCGGCGACGACATCCTCGGCAAAGAAGGGTTCTCCTTCGACATCCATATTCATATGGGGGCGGGCGCCTATGTCTGCGGCGAAGAAACCGCGCTGATCGAAAGCCTGGAGGGACGCCGGGGCGAGCCGCGCAACCGGCCGCCTTATCCGGCCGAGCGGGGCTTCCTCAATCAGCCGACCGTGGTCAATAACGTCGAGACCCTGGCCACGCTGAGCTGCATCCTGTCGCGCGGGGCCAAATGGTTCGCCTCGATGGGCACCGAGCGGTCAAAGGGCTTCAAGCTGTTCAGCGTCTCGGGCGATTGCTCGCGGCCCGGCGTCTATGAACTGCCGTGGGGGATCACCGTCGATCAATTGCTGGAAACCGTCGATGCCAAGGGGGCCAAGGCGGTGCAGATCGGCGGCTATACCGGCCATCTGGTCCCGGCCCGTCAGTTCGATCGCCGGCTCGCTTACGAGGATCTCGGCATCGGCGGGTCGATCATCGTTTATGGTCCGGATCGCGACATGCTGGAAGTGGCCGAGAATTACCTCGAATTCTTCGTCGAGGAATCCTGTGGTCAGTGCACCACCTGTCGGGTCGGCAATCAGAAGCTGCTGGAAGGCATTCGTCTGTTGCAGCGGGGCAAATGTTCGAATCGTTATCTCGACGATCTGATCAGCCTGAGCGAGACGGTCAAGCTGGCCTCGAAATGCGGCCTGGGCCAAGCCAGCCCCAACGTGATGATCGCCCTCAACGCGCATTTCAAGGACGAGATCCTGGCCCGCCCGGTCCAGGGCGCGCTCTGATCCCCGGTCGCCAAGGAATATTCCGATGAACACTATCGACACTTCCGCCGCTCCGGTCGCTGCCTCCGGCGC
>Ga0209373_10001322_pt1 | contig 30161 bp, 32 predicted proteins | sample Higcelweek5metaG_FD_187173 | JGI IMG/M metagenome (GOLD analysis project Ga0209373, IMG submission 187173) | Freshwater pond sediment microbial communities from the University of Edinburgh, under environmental carbon perturbations - High... | ecosystem: Environmental > Aquatic > Freshwater >... | reverse complement strand
CAGAATTAACATAACCTTTTATATTAGTACCAGTTTCTAGTTTAGGATAATATCCATTTTTAGTCTTATATTCTTCAATAGCTTTTCTGAAAATAGTAAGATCATTTAATCTTTTACTATCTCTAATCACCTCTTGTTGAGAATCAGAGATGTATGTGGCAGAATTGACCGTAAAAGAAAAACCAAAAGAGAATAACACTAAAAATATTAAAAAATATAACCTTTTCATAAAGTGTAATAAATAATGACAAACAAATATAATCAATTTATCATCTTTCTTATTGTTAATATTATACAATACAAGCAAGGTAAAACAAAACAAAAATACGTGGAAAACTCCACGTATTTTTGTTTCTATAACCTTCTTTTTCAAAAAGAGTTAAGAATAACTAGTCAATAAGAGTAGCAGCATCAAGTAAACCTGTACCAACTGGCACTAATTTACCAATGATAACATTCTCTTTCAAACCTTGTAACTCATCTATCTCACCAGATATAGAAGCGTTAACCAAAGCCTTTGTTGTCTCTTGGAAAGAAGCAGCAGACAACCATGAATCACTAAATTCTGAAACCTTAGTAATACCCATAAGTAAAGTAGTACCTTTAGATATCTTGCCACCTTCAGATTTAATCTTAGAATTAATAGAATTAAATTTACCAAGACTAATAACATCACCTCTTATTAATTTACTATCTCCTGGGTTAATAATTCTAACCTTAGAGAACATTTGTCTAGTAATAATTTCAATATGTTTATCATTTAAGTCTTGTCCTTGTAATGTATAAACATGTTGTATTTCTTTTAAGATATATTTTTGAACAGCGTTTTGTCCTTTAAGTTCAAACAACTCGTAAAGATCAATACTTCCGTCTGTTAACATATCTCCTCTAGAAACTGTAGCACCATTTTTTACTAATATGTTATATCCAAATGGGATAACATATTCTTTTTCTTCATCTCTTTCAAAGTATATAGAAAGTCTTTCAGTGTCCATCTTAACAACTCCTGCATTTTTAGCATTAAATTGTTTATCAATAACCTTCATTAAGACGTCTCCAACTTTTACTTTTTGGCCATTCTTTACATAAACTTCAGCATCCTTTGAAACTTCATAATCCTCAGAATCTTTATTTAAGTATTGTAAAGTAATAGATATTTCTTTTTCTTTATTCTTAGAATCAGATATAACTACCTTACCATCAAATTCAGCAAGGAAAGCTTTTTTCTTAACTGATCTACCTTCAAAAATTTCTTCTACTCTAGGAAGACCTTGAGTAATATCTGAACCAGAAATACCACCGGAATGGAAAGTTCTAAGAACAAGCTGAGTAGCAGGTTCACCAATACTTTGAGCGGCTACAACTCCAACTGGAGCACCATTTTCAACAAGTTTATTTCTACCTAAATCATAACCATAACATTTAGCACAAACACCTCTATCACACTTACAAGCAAGAACAGATCTTACTCTGATAGATTCTATTTGAAGCTCTGATATTTTTTTAGCTTGAGTTTTTGATATATATTCACCTTTAGTAACTATTTTTTCATTAGTATTTCTATCAATTACATCTTCTAATGAATATCTACCAAATAATCTGTTTTCAATAGGTTCGCCTATTTCAGCAGATTCAACTCTAGTTATTAATACACCATCTTTATCACCACAATCATCAGTAGTAATAATAACATCTTGAGCAACATCAACTAATCTTCTTGTTAAGTATCCGGCAGAAGCAGTCTTCAAAGCAGTATCAGTAAGACCTTTTCTGGCACCATGAGTAGAAATAAAGTATTCAAGTGCATCAAAACCTTCTTGTAAAGAATGTCTAATTGGAAGTTCAAGAGTATCTCCAGAAGGGCTAATAACAAGACCCTTCATAGATACCATCTGATTAAGCTGAGCAGGAGTACCTCTAGCTCCAGACTTAACGATTGTATAGAAAGGACTAACTTTATTAAATTTACTATCAGATATCAAAGAAACTTCATCCTTAACCTTTGCCCAAATTTCAATAACTTTTCTATGTCTTTCTTGGTCAGTTAAGAATCCCATTTCATATTGATCAGTTATCGCGCTTACTTGAGCACGAGCATTTTCAACATGAACACTCTTTTCCTCAGCAATATCAGGTAAATCACAAATGCTTATAGATATACCAGATTTTGTAAGATATTCGATAGTTAAATCTTTAATATCATCAATTAATATAGCTGTTCTCTCAAATCCATAAACATCAAGAATTTTAGCAAACAACTTCTTTGTTGATTTTTTATCAAAAGCAGTATTATAATCTCTAGCTTCATAAGGTAAAATGCTATTAAATAACGCTCTACCAACGCTAGTTGTTATATTACTTTCATTTTCATCTTTAAAACTTACCTTACTTTGTAAAGTTAATTTATTCATTGCAAAGCAAGAATACATATCTTTATAAGTAGCAAATATATGAGAAGATGAAGCTTCAAAAGATTTAGGATCTTTAATGTTTGTTAAAGTATAAGAACCAAGAATCATGTCCAATCTAGGAAGAGAAACTGGATCACCATTAGCAGGTTTCAATAAGTTATGTGTTGAAAGCATTATATGTCCAGCTTCATACATAGCTTCTGAAGACAATGGAACATGAACAGCCATCTGATCTCCATCAAAATCGGCATTAAAAGCCTCACAAACCAAAGGATGTAATTGAATAGCTTTACCATCAATTAATACCGGCTTGAAAGCTTGAATACTCAATCTATGTAAAGAAGGAGCTCTGTTTAATAACACGTATGATTTAGAAACAACTTCTTCAAGAATATCCCAAACTTCTTTAACACCTTGTTCTATCATTCTAGAAGCAGCTCTTATGTTAAATACATATTCTCTTCTAATAAGTTCTGATATAACAAATGGTTTAAATAATTCGATAGCCATAATCTTTGGTAATCCACATTGATATAATTTCAATTTTGGACCAACAACTATTACAGATCTTCCTGAATAATCAACTCTTTTACCAAGTAAGTTTTGTCTAAATCTACCTTGCTTACCTTTCAAAGAATCAGCAATAGACTTCAATGCTCTCTTTTGTCCAGTAGAAGAAGTAATCATCTTACCTTTTCTAGCACCATTATCAATCAAAGCATCGACAGCTTCTTGTAACATTCTCTTTTCATTTCTACAAATAACTTCTGGTGCATTAATAGACATAAGTCTCTTAAGACGATTATTTCTATTAATAATTCTTCTATATAAATCATTCAAATCAGAAGAAGCAAATCTACCACCATCAAGTTGAACTATAGGTCTAAGAGAAGGAGGTAAAACAGGAACAGTAGTAAGAACCATCCATTCTGGTCTTATACCATTTCTAATCATATTATCTACAAGTTGAATTCTTGCAAGCAATCTCTTCTTATTTAAAGCAGATACTGTAGGCAATTGTTCTTCAAGTTCTTTATATAAAGCTTCTAAATCAATATCAGAAAGCAATTTATGAATAGCTTCTGCACCAATTCCAGCTTCAAATAAATAACCAAATTTTATAGAAAGTCTTCTAAACTTTTCTTCACTTAAAATTTTCTTAAGTTTAAGATCAGATAAATCAGTTTTTATTTCTTCAAATTCATCTTTCAAGCCATCTAAAGCTTGTTCAAATTCTTTTTCAAGAGCAGTAACAACTTCATTAACATCCTTTTCTTCTTTAGCTGCCTTTTCTTTTGCATTACCAATCTTTTGTTTGAATTCGTTTTCTACTGATTTTTTCTTTCCTTTATATTCATTATTTAATCTTTCTACTACTTCTGTTTTTAATTCCTCATTTATATGAGTAATAACGAAGTCAGCAAAATAAACAACTTTTTCAAGAGATTGAGCTGTTAAATCAAGAAGTAAACCAACTTTAGAAGGTATACCCTTTAAGAACCAAATATGAGTAACGGGAACACATAAATCAATATGACCAAATCTAGATCTTCTAACTATACTCTTAGTTACTTCAACTCCACACTTATCACAAACTATTCCTTTATATTTTATCTTTCTATATTTACCACAAGCACATTCCCAGTCTTTAACTGGTCCAAATATCTTTTCGCAAAGAAGACCGTCTTTTTCTGGTTTTTGTGTTCTGTAATTTATAGTTTCTGGTTTTGTAACCTCACCAAAAGACCAAGATTTAATTTTATCAGGAGAAGCAACAGAAAGTTTTATTCCGTCAAAATTCAATATCTTTCTTGAGTTTACGTTATCAGCTATAGAAGATTCATCAAAGAATAAAGAAGTAATATCATTAAATTTATTAGCTTCATCTTTCTTTAATAATTGAACATCAAGGCAAAGTCCTTTCATTTCTCTAACTAATACGTTAAATGATTCTGGAACATCAAGTTTTTGAATCTTTTCACCTCTGATAATAGATTCATAAGCTTTAGACCTACCGATAACATCATCTGACTTTATAGTTAACATTTCTTGCAACATATGAGCTGCACCATAAGCTTCAAGAGCCCAAACCTCCATTTCTCCAAGTCTCTGTCCACCAAATTGAGCTTTACCTCCAAGTGGTTGTTGAGTAACAAGTGAGTATGGTCCAATAGATCTTTGATGTATTTTATCTTCAACTAAATGGTTAAGCTTTAACATATACATCACACCAACCGTAGTCTTTTCTGTGAATGGCTCACCTGTTCTTCCATCAAATAATTGAATTTTACCATCAGATGGAAAACCTGCTTGAACTAATTGTTCAACAACTTCTTCTTTACTAACACCATCAAATACTGGAGTAGCAATTTTGATACCTAAAGCTTGAGCAGCAAGTCCCAAATGAACTTCAAACAACTGTCCCAAGTTCATTCTGGATACAACCCCAAGTGGGTTTAATAAAATATCTACAGCTTTTCCGTTTTCAAGATATGGCATGTCTTCCATCTTAACTATTCTTGAAATAACACCCTTATTACCATATCTACCAGCCATTTTATCTCCGACTTGTATCTTTCTTAAGGTAGCAATAGAAACTTCAATTTGTTTTATAACACCAGAAGGTAATTTATCACCTTTGTCTCTAGAAAATATCTTTACATCTACAACCTTACCTCTTTCGCCATGTTCTAATCTCAAAGAACTATCTCTTACATCTTTAGCTTTATCACCAAAAATAGCTCTAAGTAATCTTTCTTCGGCAGACAATTCTGTCTCTCCTTTTGGAGTAATTTTACCAACAAGAAGATCACCAGAAGAAACTTCAGAACCAACTCTTATAATACCTTCCTCATCAAGATTCTTTAATTTATCATCAGAAATATTAGGAATATCTCTAGTAATAACTTCTGGACCAATCTTTGTTTCTCTAACAGCCATTATCTTTTTATTGATATGAATAGAAGTGTATCTATCTTTTTGTACAACTCTTTCTGAAAGTAAAATAGCATCTTCATAGTTACCACCTTCCCAACACATAAACGCAACTGTCAAATTTTGACCAAGAGCTAATTCGCCATGATCAATAGATGTACCATCAACCAAAACTTGATCTTTTTTAACTTTTTCACCTGTAGCAACAAGTAATCTTTGGTTAATACAAGTTCCAGCGTTAGATTCAACGAATTTTCTAATTTGATAAGAATATACGTTTTTATCATCTCCTAAAACTTTAATCATAGTGGCATCAGCCTCAATAACAGTACCATCAACTGGGGCCATAAATATTTGTCCTGAATCACGAGCAACAACACCTTCTAAACCAGTACCAATTACTGGAGATTCTGGCATTATACAAGGCACAGCTTGTCTTTGCATGTTAGAACCCATAAGAGCTCTATGAGCATCAGTATGTTCAAGGAATGGAATCAAAGCAGCAGAAACACCCACTATTTGCATATTAGAAACATCCATATAATCAACTTGATCAACAAGGATAGTTCCAGCTTCTCCGTTTATTCTTCCTTCAACGAAATCTTTTTTGAAATAATGACCTTCTGTTAAATTGTAATTAATTGCAATATTATATCTTTCTTCATCAGAAGAAGTTAAATAATGAATTTCATCACTAACAAATGGTTTAATAGCAACTTCTTTTATTTTTTTATCAGCTTCTATTTTCTTAGCTAATTCTTTTGTAATTTTATCTCCAATTTTTCCTATTCCTTTAATATTTTCATTCAAAACCTTGCCTTCAAGCAATTTAGTTGAATTTTCAATATTTCTATAAACTCTTCTATAAGGAGTTTCAAGGAATCCATATTCATTTACTCTAGCATAAACGGACATATGTCCAACCAAACCAATATTTGAACCTTCTGGAGATTCAATAGGACAAATTTTACCATAATGAGTTCTATGAACATCACGAACTTCAAAACCTGCTCTTTCTCTAACAAGACCACCTGGCCCCATTACTGAAAGTCTTCTCTTATGTTCAAGTTCAGCAAGTGGATTAATTTGATCCATGAATTGAGATAATTGAGATGACATAAAGAACTCTCTTACAACAGATGTAATAGGTCTTGAGTTAATAAGTTGTACTGGAGTAACTGATTCAACATTAAGAGTACTCATCTTGTCCTTGATAATTCTTCTCATTCTAGCAAGACCAACTCTTAATTTACTTTGCAATAATTCACCAATAGATCTAACTCTTCTGTTAGAAAGATGATCAATATCATCAGCCTCATCCTGACTAATATTTAATTTAATAATTTCAGAAATAATAGAAGTTAAATCTTCCATTCTTAAAATTCTAGTTTCAGGAGTATTAGGAATATCAAAATTAAATTTCTTATTAATTTTATATCTACCAACCTTACTAAAATCATATCTTTCAAAGTTAAAGAAAGTTGCAAAGATTAATGATTTAGCATTTTCAGGAGTAGCAAGATCACCAGGTCTTATTCTTTTATAAACCTCAAGCAAAGCATCTTCTTGATTTCTTGCAGAATCTTTTTTAAGTGTTGCATCAATAAAAGATATATCTGGATCACTATCAACACCAGCAAAAGTAGATTTGATTTCATCAATATCCATACCAAAAGCTTGTAATAATGATGTAACTGCTACCTTTCTCTTTCTATCTATTTTAACCCATAAAACATTATGTTGGTCCGTAACAATTTCAAGCCAAGCACCTCTATTAGGAATAATCTTAGCTCCATAATATTTTCTTCCTCTTACAACATCAGTAGTAAAGAAAACACCAGGACTTCTAACAAGCTGTGAAACTACAACTCTTTCAATACCATTAATAATAAAGGTTCCATGAGCTGTCATAATAGGAAAATCTCCAAGATACACATCTTGTTCTTTTATTTCTCCTGTTTTCTTATTTACCAATTTACTTTTAACTTTTAGAGAAGCTTCATATGTTAAATTCTTAAAACGAGCTGTATTTTCATCAAACTTTGGCTCATCAAGAGAATAATCAAGAAAATATAATTCGAAATCTCTTCCTATAATATCCTTGATAGGATTAATTTCGTCGAAAAGATCTTTTAAACCTTCCCTAAAAAACCATTCATAAGAATTTTTTTGTATCTCCAATAAATATGTTGGGGATATTTTCTTATCAACGTTTTTAACATACTGTCTTATAGCTTCTGTATGTTTTTCAAACATAAAGTTACGTTTTTTAGTTAATTAAATTAAGTTTCCAAAATTAAAAGTTGTAATTTCTATACGGACCTATTTGTAATTGATAGAATTAGAACTATTAACTTTCAAAACTTATTTCAGAAAAATATTGTCTTTTATTTTTTACTCAGAAAATAAAAACACACCAGATCCATAACAAGACTGGCTTTATTTATCTAAAATAAGCTTTGAAATTTATTTATTTTAAACATCAAATAATTTAGAAATGCACATTAAATATCATGAATAACATTATAATTTTAATACCAGTTATTCAATAATTTTTATAATTCATCAAAGAGACGTTTAGAGACAGGGATATTTCACCCCATCTCTTACATCAGTTTTTCAACCTTTTTTATTTATACTCCATTAAAAAAATTAATTTTCACATTCTATTATACAAAGCGACAAGGAAAAATATTACGAAACATATGTTATTATGTTGAGCAATATTTTATCCGCAGTCAACAAAGTAGAATAAATTTTAATTAGTTTTTTCCATTTTAACTAAAGAATAATCATTATACTTTCCTTCGTAATCATTTTGAGCAGAATAAGCTTCAAGTTGTTTTAATGTTTCCATTATAACACCAACTACTATAAGTAAGCTAGCCCCACCAATCATCATGTTTTGTACACCAAAAATAATTTGTGTAATCATAGGCAAAATTGCAACGATACCCAAGAAAACAGCACCAAGTAAAACAATTCTAGTACTTACAGAAGTTAAGTAAGTTTCAGTTTCCTTTCCTGGTCTTGTTCCTGGTATATAAGCACCTTGCTTATTTAAATTTTCAGCAATTTTATCTGCTTTAAATACAAGTGAAGTATAGAAAAAAGTAAAAAGTATAACCATTAAGAAATAGAATACCGCATACACAGCTTTATCATTAAAGAAAAGGGATCCTTTATATAATATATCTAATATCTTATTGTTATTATGAACTCCAATCAAATACTGAGATAAAATAGAAGGAATAGTTACTATAGAAGCAGCAAAAATAATAGGCACCATACCAACTTGATTTACTCTTATTGGTAAATAAGACATATTATTTCCAAAACTCTTTCCATCTCTAAATTGTCTAGCATAAATAATAGGAATATTTCTTTGAGCTTCTGTAATAAAAACTATACCAACAACAACGGCAAGTGACATAACAACGTAAAGCAATATATTCAAGAATTGAGAAGCGTCATATGTAGCAACCATCTTTCCAACTCCAGATAATGCAGAAGATATAATACCAGCAAAAATAATCCATGACATTCCATTTCCTATTTTCTTTTCTGATATTATTTCACCCATCCACATAAGCAACATTGTTCCAGCTGTTAAAACTGTAACTAAAAATACAATATGAGGAATTGTTAAATTTGTAACTATATTAGTACCAGCATTACTTAAAAGAGCTAAAGTTCCATAACCTTGCAAAACAGCAAAAGGAATAGTTAACCATCTTGTATAAGCTTCTAACTTTTTATGCCCAAACTCACCTTCTTGTGAAAGTCTTTCCAATTTAGGAACTATAACTGTTAAAAGTTGGATAATAATAGAAGCAGTTATATAAGGACCAACACCAAGAGCAACTATAGAAAAGCTCTTAAGACCAGAACCTGAAAGTAAATCAACTATACCAAGCAATTGATTTGATTGGAATAATGTATTTAAAGCATTCAAATTGATACCAGGTAAAGGCATATGAGCCAAAACTCTAAATATTACAAGAATTAAAAAAATCTGTAATAATTTCTTTCTTATTTCCTTATTTTTTAAAATTTTCAAAAATTTATCAAACATCTTTTTGTTTTTAATCCAATAAATCCAAACCTTTTTTTATTTAAAATAAATGTACGGGCAGGAATAATCACTGCCCTTACATTTTATTTTTTTATTTCTTTTATTTCACCACCAGCTTTTTCTATTTTTTCTTTAGCAGTTTTAGAAACTAAACCACCATCAATAACAACCTTAATAGAAATTTCTCCATTTCCTAAAATCTTGAAAGATTTTATATCATTTCTAACTAAATTTAACTCTTTTAGTGCAGCTAAATTAATAGTTGAACCTTCTTTGAAATTCAAAGCCAAATCAGAAACATTAAATACGGCTGATTTAGGAGTAATAGATTTGAAACCTCTTAATTTAGGAGTTCTCATAATTGCTTGTCTTAAAGCAAACAATTTCAATCCTTTTCCACTACCAGTTCTTGATTTTTGACCCTTTCTTCCTTTTCCGGAATAAGAACCATGTCCAGAAGCATCACCTCTTCCAAGTCTAATCTTCTTCTTTGATAAAGCTTCTTTATTTGGCGTTAAATTGTTTAAAGATAATATCTTTGACATTTTTTATTGAATTAATTCTTATTTACTTGCTTTTTCAATTTTCTTAAATTTAGCAATCTTAATCTCTTCAAATTCTTTTAATTTCTTTAAAGCATTTAAAGTAGCATAAACATTAGCAATTTTATTTTTTGTTGTACCAACTGTTTTAGCAACCGCATTTTTAACACCAGCAAGTTCTAAAATACTTCTAGTAGCACCACCGGCAACAATGTTTGTACCTTCTGTGGCTGGTTTTAACATAATTTTTGCAGCTTTATATTTTTCTGTAACTTCACAAGGAATTGTGTAAGAAGAAAAAGCAACATCTATAATGTTTTTCTTAGCTTGAGCAAAAGCCTTATCAACAGCTATAGAAACATCTCCAGATTTAGCAATTCCAACACCAACTTTTCCATTTCTATTTCCAGCAACAACACAAGCTCTGAATCTAAGTCTCTTTCCACCTTCAGTAACTCTAGTAACTCTAGTAACCTCAATTAATTTTTGATCAAATTCTTTATCAACTTTTTCAAATTTAACGTTACGAGTAAAGTTCTTAAGGTCTTTTTCCTTAATATCCTTTGTGTCTTTTATATCTTTTAAATTTTCTTTTTCCATATTTTTATTTTTACATAATTAACGAACATAAAAGAGTAATATTACTTTATGATTCGTATATACTTTTTAAAAGTTAATTCCACCCTCTCTAAGACCTTCGGCCACAGCCTTAACTCTACCATGATAAATGTACCCATTTCTATCAAATACTATAGTCTTTATACCTTTAGCTAAAGCTAATTCAGCAAGTTTTGTACCAACCTCATGAGCTTGTTCTATTTTTTTAGTTCCTTTTTTGAATTCCATAGACAATGTACTTAAAGACACTAAAGTTTTTCCAGCAACATCATCAATCAACTGAACGTTTAATTGAGATAAGCTTTTAAAAACAGAGCATCTTGGTTTATCAATAGTACCAGAAATAGTTGATCTAATTTTTCTTTTTTTTCTCTCTCTACTTAATTGTTTTGCGATATTCTTATCCATATATATTTTATTATTTTAATATTAACCATCTAGACCAATAGGCTCTATAACGCGACCTAATAATACTAGATGCATTTGCACGGGCGAACAACCGCCACTAACAATAAATTAGTTATTATTTACCAACAGCTTTAGCAAGTTTACCAGCTTTCTTAACAATAACTTCATCAGAATACTTGATTCCTTTTAATTTATAAGGATCAACTTTTCTTAAAGCTCTAATTTTAGCAGCAACTTGACCAACAGTTTGTTTATCAGCACCAGAAATACTAATTGTTCCTTTTTCTACAGTACCCGTAATACCTTCTGGTAACACATATTCTACTGGATGAGAATATCCTAAATTGAATTTCAATTTATTTCCAGCAGCTGTAACTGAATAACCAACACCATTTAATTCTAATTTTTTTGTAAAACCTTCAGTAACTCCAGTCACAAAATTAGCTATTGTAGCTCTATATAATCCCCAAAAAGGTTTCTCTTTTGAAGATTCTGGATTAGTAACATTAACAGAAATTTGTTTTTTTGTTTCATCAAATGTAACGGTAACAAAAGGTAAATAATTTATAGATAATATACCTTTTGGACCAGAAACAGAAATCATACCTTTTTCTATTTTAACATTCACATTATCTGGAACGTTAATTGCCATTTTTCCTATTCTAGACATAGTTTTAAACTTAAATTTAATTATAAAGATTAGTAAATCTCACAAATACATTCACCACCAAGATTCTTCTTTTTTGCTTCCAAATTTGTCATAACACCAGCAGATGTAGAAAGTATTGCTATTCCTAAACCAGATAAAACAACTGGTAATCTGTTTGATGTAATGTACATTTTTCTTCCTGGTTTACTAATTTTCTTTAAACCATGAATAGTAGGTTGACCATTTTCATTATATTTAAATGTAACCTTTAAATACTTTGTAGGAATTTCTCCACTTTCTTCAATTTTATCTAAATATCCGTTCTTTTTCATAACGTTCAATATTTCAGATTTAAAATTAGAGAAAGGTATAATAACAAACTTTTGCTTTATTTTTAAAGCATTTCTCATTCTTGTTAACATGTCGCTAATTGGATCTGTCATCATAAAATTATATATTTATCATTAATTATATCAGTATTACAAATCCCTAAAGCATCAAAGGATTTATAACTTAATAAATTTTTATTATTTAAAATTAGAATTTTGTTTTTTTAAAATTAACTTTCAAAAAATATTTTACCAAGAAGCTTTTTTAATTCCAGGTAAAGAATTTTTTCTTGCTAATTCTCTAAAACAGATTCTGCACATACCAAAATCTCTCATATATCCGTGTTTTCTTCCACATTTAAAACATCTTCTAACTACTCTTGTAGAAAATTTTGGCTTAGTAAGAGATCTTGTTGATTTTACTATTTGAGCTTCTGTTGCCATATTTATTTAGATAATTTATTTAGTTTCTTTTATAAATGGTACACCCATCAATTCAAGCATTTTAACGTTTACTTCTTTTGAAACAAACTTGTTTACAGATAAAGTAATTTCTAGTCCAAACATTTGACCTAGATCAAAAGCTTCAACTTCTGGGAAAACATTAACTTCTTTAACACCAATAGTAATGTTTCCATTTTTATCCATAGATTTTACCTTTATACCTCTAAAATCCTTCATTCTTGGTAAAACTACATTTAAAAATTTATCCACAAAAGAATACATTCTTTCACCTCTAAGAGAAACACTTATACCAACTATTTGACCTTCTCTAACTTTAAAACCAGAGATGGATTTTTTAGCTTTTCTTCTTACAGGTTTTTGACCAGTTATAGATGCTAAAGCATTTTCAACTGACTTTAAGAAATTTTCTTCTTTTGAAGATTTACCAACACCAACATTAACACTTACGTTAACTAATTTTGGCAATTGTAAAACATTCTTAATACCGAAATCTTTCTTTAAAGCAGGAACTATTTCCTTATCATATTTAATTTTCAATTCATTATTTCCTTGCATAAATATTTGATAAAAAAGTTATTAATTTATTACTGCGTTGCATTTTTTGCAAACTCTAACTTTGTTATTGTTTTCAATCTTATATCCTAGCTTTGTAGCTTTTTTACAAGATGGACAAATAACTTGAATATTAGAATAATGCACTGGTGCAAAATATTCTATCGTCTTACCTTTATCTTGAGCGCTTCTAGCTTTTAAGTTTTTGATAGTCTTATTTACCCCATCAACAACAACTTTATTTTCACTAATTAAAATTTGAGTAACTTTTCCTTCTTTTCCCAAATCTTTTCCAGCTATGATTTTTACTAAATCATTCTTTTTAATTTTCATAAAAATAATTATTATTTAATTAAATAACCTCTGAGGCAAGTGAGGCTATTTTTGCGAACCCCTTATCCTTAACTTCTCTCGCAACTGGCCCAAAAACACGAGATCCTTTTGGTTCGTTGTCTTTTTTGTTTATAATAACTGCTGCATTATCTCCGAATCTAATATAACTTCCATCATTTCTTCTTCTTTCTTTTCTAGTTCTAACAATAACAGCGTACACTATATCTGATTTTTTTACTTGACATCTTGGACGAGCATCTTTAACAACGCATGTTATAACGTCGCCAACTGTCGCATATCTTTTTTGATAACCACCATTAACACGAATACACATAACAGTTTTTGCTCCTGTGTTGTCCGCTATGGTCAAATATGATCTATGTTGAATCATTTTTATAAAAATTAATACTTAATCTTCAAGCTTCTAAAAAACTATTTTTTAGAAACTACGACATATCTTTTATCTTTAGATAGAGGTCTTGTTTGTTTAATAACAACTATATCACCAACCTTATATTGATTTTCTTCATCGTGACATTTAAATTTTGTAGAAACCTTAAATCTCTTTTTGTATTTTGGATGTAATTTAAGTCTTGTAACATTAACAACAACAGTTTTATCCATTTTGTCGCTAATAACAACACCTTCCAATTTTCTTTCTACTCTAGTTGTTTCTTTTTTTTCTACTGTTTTCATAATTTAAAAAGTTATTTAATTACTTTTTGTAGTAATTTTTCTATTATTTAATTCTGTTTTTAAAACAGCAATTTGTTTTCTTGTTTTTGACACTTCAGAATTATTTTTTAATTGATTTAAAGAAACAGCAAATTTAGTCTCAACTAATTTTTGATTTAATTCAGACAATTTATTCTTTAAATCCTCTACTGTAGCATCTTTTATTGTTTTTTTGAATTCTTTTGATTTCATATTTTATCACATTATTTCTTTTTTGGCAAATTTAGTTTCGACCGGTAATTTGTATTTTGCTCTTAAAAATGCTCTCTTTGCAACATCTTCAGTAACTCCATCAACCTCAAAAAGCATCATACCTGGTTTTATAACTGCAACATAATGATCTAGTGCTCCTTTTCCAGAACCCATAACAGACTCATTACCATGATTAGTAACTGGTTTATCTGGGAAAACTCTAATAAAGATTCTAGATCCTTTTGTTTTTGCAATAACCTTAGAAATAGCAACTCTGGCAGATTCTATTTGTCTTGCTGTTATCCAACAATTACTCATAGATCTTAAGCCGAAACCTCCATAGCTAACGTCAATTCTTGATGTAGCTATACCAAGTCCTTTTCTTCTACCTTTTTGTTGTTTTCTATGTTTAATTTTTCTTGGTGAAAGTAATGACATACTCTATTAATTACATTTTTTAGTTTACCATGCATTAGCAATGGTTTTTCTATTTTACTTTGTTTCTACTTTTTTTCTAGGAGCAACAGCTGTTTTAGCTGGAGCAGCTTTTTTAGTTGTAGAAAATTCTCTTTTTTCTGTAGATCTAGCTCTTGGAACAAAAGATTTTCTTTCTTCTCTTGGAGCTTTATCATCTTCTACCTTTTCGTTAGATTTAGTATTAAATACAAGTCCTTTATAAACCCAAACTTTAATACCAATACTTCCATATATAGTTTCAGCTCTATCATTAACATAATCAATGTCAGCTCTCATTGTATGAAGAGGAATACTTCCCCATGACAATGTTTCACGTCTAGCAATTTCAACTCCGTTTAATCTACCAGCCATTGATACTTTAACTCCTTTAGCACCAGCTTGTTTAGCTTTATCAATAAGCTTTTTCATAGCTTTTTTAAAAGGAATTCTTCTTTCAACTTCAAGTCTAGCTTGTTCAGCAAGTATTGCAGCTGATAAATCTGGTCCTTTAACTTCTTTAATAACAACTTCAATATTCAATTTCTTGTCATTAAAAATATTTGCAATCCCAGTTTTGATTTCATCAACACCAAGACCACTTTTTCCTATTACTATACCTGGTTTAGCTGTGTTTATAATAACTATAACTTTTTTACCGTCTCTTTCTATTTCCACTCTATCAATAAAGTGCTTATTAAATTTTTTTGTTATAAGCTCTCTAACTGATACGTCTTGAGCAATAAAAGAAGCATACTTATCTTTGTCTGCAAACCATCTAGAATTCCAATTTTTTATAATTCCTAATCTAAATAAATTAGGTGTTGTTTTATGTCCCATATTTATTTATTATCAGTTACTTTATTAGTTTCTTTATCTGCTACAACTTTTTTTGCAGAAGCAGACTTCTTTGTAGACTTTTCAACTTTTTCAATTTTAACATCGTTTCCATCAGTTAAAACAAGTTCTACTCTACTAATTCTTTTCAATATTGGGAATGCCATACCTCTAGCTCTTGGCATAATTCTTTTTAACATTCCATCACTATCAACTCTAATTTCAGACAAAACTAAATCTTCTTTCTTTAATTTAAAATTGTTTTCAGCATTAGCAATAGCTGATTTAAGCAATTTTAATAAAGGCATTGCAGATTTTTTGTTTACAAACATAAGAGTATTTACAGCTTGTTCAGCTTTCATACCTCTTATTTTATCAGCAACTAATCTTGTCTTCTTAGGTGATGATTGATATTTTCTTAAAATAGCATTTACTTTCATACTTTATTTATCTTATTTGCTTATTTTTTAGGAGCTGCTGCTTGAGCTTTAGCCATTTTACCACCATGCCCAAGGAATTTTCTTGTAGGAGCAAATTCTCCTAATTTATGACCAATCATGTTTTCTTGTATTAATACATTAACATGAGTTTTGCCGTTATGAACAGCGAAAACAAATCCGATCATTTCAGGAGTTATTGTACACGCTCTAGACCATGTCTTTATAGGTGTCTTATCTCCAGGATTTTTTCCTTCTATTTTTTTAAGGACTCTTTGATCAACATAAGGTCCTTTCTTTAAAGATCTACTCATAGTTTTTAATTTATTACTATTCTTTCTTAAAACAACTCGTTATTTAACTCATGCACAATGAGTTAAAAGTTATTTAGTTCTTCTAGTTAAAATGAATTTACTTGTAAATTTCTTAGGATTTCTTGTCTTAACACCTAAAGCTTTCTTACCGTAAATATTCTTTGGAGCTTTAAGACCGATACCTACAACACCTCTACCACCTCCATGTGGATGATTCTTAGCGTTCATGGCTTTACCTCTTACAGAAGGTCTAATACCTCTGTATCTCATTCTTCCAGCTTTACCCCATCTAATATTCTTGAATTCAGAGTTAGCGATTTGTCCAATAGTAGCAAGACATTTCTTATTTACTAATCTAATTTCAGAAGAAGGCATTTTAAGTTGAGCAAACTCTCCATCAAAACCCATAAGCACAGCATAGTTTCCAGCTGATCTACTTATTTTTCCACCACTTTGTGGGTATAATTCAATATTTGATATAAATGTACCAGAAGGAACGAATTCAATTGGCATTCTATTACCTTCTTTAACAAATATTCTTGAATTTGAAGTAATTAATTTATCTCCAACCTTTACTCCTTCGTTGGCAAGATAATATTTATAAACACCGTTTTCAAAAAGAACAAGCATAATTTCACAGTTTCTATTTGGATCATATTCAAACTTTAAAACTTTTGCTTCTTTATCAAGAAATTCAGTTTGATAGAAATCTACTTTTCTGTAGTATTGTTTAACTCCAGCACCTTGATGTCTAACAGTTATTTTTCCTGAATTATTTGTACCAGCATGCTTTTTTAAAGCTTCAATTAAATTCTTTTTTGGTTCATTTATATTACCACTTTGTCTTATTAAAGTACTTCTTTTTCTAAGACCTGGTGTTATAGGATTAAAAAATTTTATAGGCATATTTATTTTCCTTAACATATGTACATCAATTCGTACATATTTTCATTAATTATTTTAAAATGTTAATAGTTTGATCTTTTTTGATCTTAACTATAGCAATTTTTTCGTCTGATCTTTTTCCAGACACTTTTCCAAATCTAACTTTTTTACCTTTTCTAACGATAGTATTAACGCTTTCTACATCAACTTTATATAAATCAGAAATTACTTTCTTGATATTAGCTTTATCAGCATTTAAATCAACTTTGAAAACGTATTCATTATTATTTTGACCAAGCATTGCACTTTTTTCAGTAACAACTGGTTTTTTTAATAATTTGATAACGTTAGTTGTAAAAGAAGCCTTCTTTGTATTTTGAGCTACTTCTGTATTTGTTGTAGCTTTTATATCAGTAGTTTTTTTAGGCATATTTATTTAGTTATTCAAATTTTTAGTAAAATTACTTATTTTTAAAATTTAATTGGCTATATTTCTCATTTATTCTATTCAAAAGAGATTCTGCTACAATTACATTGTTATATTTTAATAAATCTAAAACATTAACATTTGAAGTAACTCTTACATTCTCAATATTTCTTATAGATTTTTCTATACTTTCATTCTTAGTATCTAAACAGAATAAAAGTTTTTTACCAGATAAATTTGCTTTATTAATAAATTCATTAACAGCCTTAGTTTTTTTCTCAAAATCCATACTATCTAAAACTACCAACAAATTATTATCAACTTTATTTGTTAAAAGCATACAGAATGCTTTTTGTCTCATTTTTTGGTTTATTTTCTTTTGCCAATTAATAAGATTTCTTGGACCAAAAGTAATACCTCCACCAACCCATAATGGGCTTCTTGAAGAACCAGCTCTGGCTCTTCCTGTTCCTTTTTGCTTCCATGGTTTTTTACCACCACCTCTTACTTCAGCTTTAGTCTTTGTATGAGCAGTAGATCTTCTCAAGTTAGAAAGCATAGAGACAACAACTTGGTGAATTAAAGTTTCCTTTGGTTGTATATCAAAAACATTATCATTCAATTCAATGTTTTTTACTTCTTTGAAGTTTTTATCAAAAACAGCTATTTTTTTCATATTTCTTATCGCTTATTTATTATATATATTTATTTTTCAGTTCTTACCATAACCATAGAGTTTCTTGCTCCAGGTACAGCTCCTTTAATAAATAATATATTGTTTTCTTTATCAATTTTAACAACTTTTAGATTCTTAACAGTTACTCTATCATTTCCCATTCTTCCAGCCATTCTCTTTCCTTTTATAACTCTTTGGAAACCACCGGCACCAATAGAACCAGATGTTCTTTCTTGATCTTTAGTACCTCTAGTAGCATGATGTCCAGCGAAATGATGTCTTTTAACAACACCGGCAAAACCTCTTCCTTTTGAAGTTCCTATAACGGAAACCATATCACCTATTTCAAAAGAATCTATTTTAACCTCATCACCAACCTTATAATCAGCAACATTATCAACAGAAAAATCTCTAGTTACAGCGAAATTTCCAAGATCTTTGTAGTGACCTAATAGCGGTTTATTTAAATTTTTCTTTGCACCAGAAGAAACTTGGATTGCATTTGCGCTTTCTTTTTCTTCTGTTTTTATCTGAGTAATAACATTCTTTTCTACTAATACTTTAGTAACTGGAACTATGTTATTCTTCTCATCAAAAACTTGTGTCATTTCGATTTTTTTTCCTATAATAAATTTCATATTCGTGCAATTTTAATATTTTATATAAACTTATTTTCATAAAAAATAATCAAAGATCCCCTTTTTGCAAAAATCTTTGACTATTTTATACAGATAAAGCAGATCACAATCATTATAACTTTATCTCTATATCCACACCTGCTGGAAGATTCAATGAATTCATCATGTCCATAGTTTTAGATGTTGGATTAAAAACATCTATTAGTCTCTTGTGGATTTTCATTTCAAATTGTTCTCTTGCGTCTTTATTAATGAAAGTAGATTTTAAAACAGTATAAACTCTTCTATCTGTTGGTAATGGAACTGGACCAGCTATATCAGCACCAGATCTTTTAACTGCGCTGATAATAATTTTAGAAGCTTGATCAATTACCTTACCATCATAAGCCTTAACTTTTATTCTTATTCTATTTTTTCTTTCCTCTTTAATCATTTTTGTATAAATTAGCTTATTTTATTCATCATTAGGAACGCGAGATAAAATCCCGCGCCCTATTAATGAGTGTAAAATTATTTAATAATCTTAGATATAACTCCAGATCCAACTGTTCTACCACCTTCTCTAATAGCAAATCTTTGTTGTTCTTCAAGAGCTACTGGTTGACCAAGTTTAACTGAGAAATTAATATTATCTCCTGGTTTCACCATTTCTACACCTTCTGGTAAAAGTACTTCACCAGTAACGTCTGTAGTTCTAACATAGAATTGTGGTCTATATCCTTTAAAGAATGGAGTATGTCTACCACCTTCTTCTTTAGTTAAGATGTAAACGCTACATTCAAATTCTGTATGTGGAGTAACTGTTCCTGGTTTAGCAAGAACCATTCCTCTTAATACATCTTCTTTCTTTGTACCTCTAAGTAAAACACCGGCATTGTCTCCAGCTTGACCTTGTTCAAGTTGTTTATTAAACATCTCGATTCCAGTTATAACTGTATTTTGTGTTTCATGGATACCAACTATTTCAGCAGCATCGTTAATCTTTAAGATACCTCTTTCAATTTTACCAGTAACTACAGTACCTCTTCCAGAAATAGAGAATATATCTTCTATTGGCATCAAGAAAGGTTTATCTAAATCTCTCTTTGGTTCTGGGATGTAAGAATCTAAAGCAGCAACTAAATCAATTACTGATTTGAAATATGGGTCATCAAAGTTTTTAGCTTCAGCAGCTTCTAAAGCCTTTAAAGCTGATCCTCTGATAATTGGAGTAGTATCTCCAGGGAATTCATATTTCTTTAATAAATCTCTAACTTCTTCTTCTACTAAGTCAATAAGTTCTGGGTCTTCAACCATATCGCATTTATTTAAGTAAACAACGATATATGGAACACCTACTTGTCTAGCTAAAAGAATATGTTCTCTTGTTTGAGGCATAACACCATCAGCAGCAGAACAAACTAATATAGCACCATCCATTTGAGCAGCACCAGTAATCATGTTTTTAACATAATCGGCATGGCCTGGACAATCAACATGGGCATAATGTCTTGTAGCTGATTCATATTCAGAATGATGAGTAGAAATTGTAATACCTCTTGCCTTTTCTTCTGGAGCATTATCAATTTCATCGTAATTTTCAACTCTAGCAACCATTCCAGCTGCAGCCATAACGTGAGTTAAAGCTGAAGTAAGAGTTGTCTTACCGTGGTCAACGTGACCTATTGTACCAACATTAATATGTGGTTTTGTTCTAGAATAAACTTCTGCCATATAATTTTTCCTTTAACAAATAATCGCTAAAAAGCGGATTATTCGCATTAAATTATTAATTAATTATTTAAATTTTCTATTTAAAGATATGGTTTATATCATATCGTTTATATAAAGTTTTGTCAATAGATGATAGAACTATCCTGGCTTTTAACATGTTCTCCACAATTTAATAACAAATCATGGAGAAACACATTAAAACACTTATTTTTTGGCTATTCCTTCAACTATATTTCTTGGAGCTTCTTCATATCTAGAGAATTCCATTGCATAATTACCTCTACCTTGAGTTGTTGATCTCAAAATAGTTGAGTAACCAAACATTTCTCCTAATGGTACTAAAGCTCTAATAAATTTAATTTGACCTCTATCACCCATTTCTTGAATTCTTCCTCTTCTAGAATTAAGGTCACCCATAACGTCTCCCATATATTGTTCTGGAACGTCAACTTCTACTTGCATAATAGGTTCAAGAAGAACAGCTCCAGCATTTTTACAAGCTTCTCTAAATGCTTGTGAAGCAGCTATTTTAAAAGCAGATTCTGAAGAATCAACTTCATGGAAAGAACCATCATAAACAGTAACCTTTACGTTAACTACTGGATATCCAGCAACAACTCCGGCACTTAATGATTCTTTAACACCCTTTTCAATAGCTGGGATGTATTCTCTAGGAATAGCACCACCTTTAACTTCGTCGCAAAATTCAAAGTCTTTCTTTAATTCTGGATCCAAAGGTTCAACTTTAAGCCAACAATGACCGTATTGTCCTTTACCACCAGATTGATGAATGTATTTACCTTCAGCTTTAGCAAGTGTCTTAATAGTTTCTCTATAAGCAACTTGTGGTTTACCAACATTCAAATCAACATTAAACTCTCTTCTCATTCTATCTATCATGATATCAAGATGTAATTCTCCCATACCAGATATAATAACTTGACCAGTTTCAGTATCAGTCTTAACTCTGAAAGTAGGATCTTCTTCGGCAAGTTTTTGAAGAGCAACGCCCATTTTTTCTTGATCGTTCTTTGTTTTTGGCTCAACAGCAAAGTTGATAACTGGTTCAGCAAATTTCATTGATTCAAGAGTTATAGACTCTGATTCATCACAAAGAGTATCTCCTGTTTTAGAATCTTTCAAACCAATAACAGCAGCAATTTCTCCTGCGTAAGCTTCTTGGATTTCTTCTCTATGATTAGCATGCATTCTTACAAGTCTAGCAATTCTTTCTTTATTACCAGTTCTAGTGTTTAAAACATAAGAACCTGATTTAAGAACACCTGAATAAACTCTATAGAAAGCTAACTTTCCAACAAATGGATCTGTAGCAATCTTAAATACTAAACCACATAACTTTTCATCATCAGAAGCTTTCTTTATAACAGCTTCACCAACGTCATTAATTCCCTTGATATTATCTCTATCAAGTGGAGATGGTAAATAATCAACAACACCATCAAGAACTAATTGAACACCTTTGTTTCTAAGAGCAGTTCCAACATAAACAGGGATTATTCTTATAGCTATAACAGCTTTTCTCAAAGCTTTCTTTAATTCTTCAACAGTTGGAGTTTCTCCAGCTAAATATTTTTCCATTAAAGCATCATCTGTTTCAGAAATTTTTTCAACCATTTTTTCTCTTGCCTTTTGAGATTTTTCTAATAAGTCAGCAGGAATTTCTTCCTCTGTTATTATTTCTCCCATTTGACCAGAAAAACGAACAGCTTTCATTTTCATAAGATCAATTATTCCATCAAATTCTGATCTTTGACCTATAGGTAATTGAACAGGAATTGCATTTGGGGTAAGTCTTTCTGAAATAGTAGAAAGCACAAAATCAAAATCCGCACCTTCTTTATCTATTTTATTTACGAAACAGATTCTTGGTACTTCATATTTATCAGCTTGTCTCCACACAGTTTCAGATTGAGGTTCCACACCCATCTTACCATCAAAAACCACTACACCTCCATCAAGCACACGCATAGATCTCTCTACTTCAGCAGTAAAGTCAACGTGGCCTGGGGTATCAATTAAATTTAATTGATAATCTTTCCAAAAACATGTAGTAGCAGCAGCTGTAATAGTAATACCTCTTTCTCTTTCTTGTTCCATCCAATCCATAGTAGCTTCACCATCATGAACTTCTCCGATCTTATGAGTAGTACCAGTATAGAATAGAACTCTTTCAGAAGTAGTAGTTTTACCTGCATCAATATGAGCAATAATACCCATATTTCTTACCTTCTCTAAAGGATGTTGTCTAGGCATAAAAATTTAATTATTAATTATTATCTTACGAAATGAGCAAATGCTCTATTAGCTTGAGCCATTTTATAAACATCTTCTTTCTTCTTAATAGCATCACCTCTATTATTAAATGCTTCAATAAGTTCAAAAGCTAATTTATCAGCCATATCCTTACCTTTTTTAGCTCTTGTAGCTGTAAGAATCCATCTAAAAGCAAGTGATTCTCTTCTTGAGCTTCTTACTTCAACTGGAACTTGATAGTTACCACCACCGATTCTTTTACTTCTTACTTCAATTTGAGGAGAAACATTTTTCAAAGCTCCGTCAAATACTTCAATTCCTTCTTTTTTTGTTTGTTCTTTTATAATTTCAAAACATTCATAAACAATCTTTTCAGCGATTGTTCTTTTACCATCTTTCATAACATAGTTAATAAATCTTGTTACAGAAGTATTACCAAACTTATGATCAGGTCTCAAGTCTCTTTTTGGTGCTTGTTTTCCACGCATATCTTATATAATTTACGATTTAAAATTTATTGTAATTTGAGATCTAATAAAATCCTAGTGTTTTATTTAGTCATCAATAATTAAGCTTTAGCTTTTGGTCTTTTAGCTCCATATAAGCTTCTACCTTGCATTCTACCTTCAACGCCTCTAGTATCAAATTTACCTCTAACAATATGATATCTAACACCAGGTAAATCTTTTACTCTTCCGCCTCTTATCATAACAACAGAATGCTCTTGTAAATTATGGCCAACACCAGGAATGTAAGCGATTACTTCTTGACCATTGGATAATTTAATTTTAGCAACCTTTCTCAAAGCAGAGTTTGGTTTTTTTGGAGTTGTTGTGTAAACTTTCAAGCAAACACCTCTTTTGAAAGGACTGCTTTGTTTAGATTCAACAACTTTGTTTGTAAGAACATTAAACCTTGTTTGTAGACCTGTAGTTTTAGTTCTTGTAACTTTATTTCTACGAGGATTTCTAATTAATTGATTTATAGTAGCCATTTAAAAAAGTTATTTTTTAAAAATAAAAAACATAAATGATTTTTGAAACCATCTATGAAATTTCTTTGGAAAATTTCATAAAATTTCGATTGCAACTCAAAATTTTATTCAATTTGTAAACACTTGGACTTGTACACCGGGAATAATTTTAGCAAACTAAAAAGAAAAATGCAAGAGCTATATAACCCAATATTGATTTTTATTTCCCAATATGATAGAAATAACTTAAATTCCAATCCAACCAAAGGAGGCGTAAAAATGGAAGACAAAGAAGAAACAAACAATCAAAGAATATATGTTGCAAACTTAGCAAGAACAGCCCTTAACAACCTAGAAACTCTGAGAAATACAATAGAAAGATTTCCTGACATTGAAATGCAAGTAAAATGTATTAATCATATATTAGAAATAACTCAAGAAGTAAAAGGCTCATACGAAAAATTTAAACAAACTCAAGAAAAAGAAAATTGAGTTATAGCCCGAAAATCATCGGGCTTTTTTAATTATTAAAATGGATTGTCTTTTTTAAAATCAGGAACAAAACAATCGGAACTATTTATTTCTTGATACCAACCATTCTCCATACCTAAAAGCAATTGGTAATTATAAACCAAATCAAATTCATCCGTTGTTATTTTTCTATTTAGTTCGTCAAAATTTTTAGCATTATAAATAGGATTATATTGACTCATTAAACTAATATGAATATTTTTATCAATATTTGAAATTTCATTTAAAACACCAAAACTATTATCAACATTATTGGGCAAGATTAAATGTCTAATAATTAATCCCCTGTTTTTAGTTTTTAGTTTTTCATCTTTAAATATTCCAACCTGATTATACATTTCTTTTATGGCCAAAATAGCAGTCTCTTTATAATTTTCAATACCAGAATATTTTAGAGCAAGATCATTATAATAATATTTAAAATCTGGAAGATAGATATCAATTAATCCTTCCATTTCCTTTATAATTTTTATATCTTCATATCCATTAGAATTCCAAACAACAGGAATTATTAATCCTTTATCTTTAGCAATTAAAATAGATTCCTTAATTTGCTTATACCAAATAGTTGGAGTAACAAGATCTATACAGGCACAATTACTAAACTGTAAATCAATCATAATATTAGCAAGCTCCTCAATATTATAAAATTTACCACCAATATTTTCTTGAGAAATTTGATAATTTTGGCAAAAACAACATCTCAAATTACAACCAGAAAAGAAAATTCCACCAGCACCTTGATTAAAATCACCTATTAATGGAGGTTCTTCACCAAAATGTTTTCCAAACCATGCGATTTTTATTTGATCATTCATAATATTCATTATTTTATAATCTTAAACACGGAAACGCTACCATTATCTAATTCCAACATTAAACTAGAATTACCTTTTAACATTTTATAATTAACATTATTAACATTAGGGTAGCTAGCTTTTATAAAAACAATATATTTAAAATTCAAACTTTTTAAATAATTTATAAAATAATTATTATAAGAAGTAACTTTATTTATTGCTATTAAATCATTATCTATAAATCTACTTGGGGTTTTATTTACATTAAAAAAATCATAAGAATTCAAAGAAAAAAAGTTTGATAAATGATTAGACAAACTATAAACATTAGCGTCATTAATATTTGAGTTTAAGAAATCTGGTAAAATATATTCTATCCAAGGAAGAACAATTATTCTATCGTTATATATATTATCATTATCTAAAAACTCTTTAGCAGCAAATAAATGATTATTTATAGGCCTTATATAACTATCTAACTGCCTATTAAGATTAAAAAATAAATATGGAGCCCTAAAAATAGAAATTAAACAAAAGATAAATAATAAAAAATATTTAACAAATCCTTTTAAATTTTTATATATATAATCCAAAAAACTAGATATAAAAACAGCATATATAATCATAAGAGAAACTCCCCACTTAGAAGACTCTCTCATTGATTTATAAAAAGGAATATTATCAATTAAAAATTTATTAAAATCACAAAAAATAGTATCAGATAAACCAAAAGAAAAAACAACAGAAATTAAAAATAAAAACAATAAATAATAAATATACTTATTTTTTTTATTGTCTTTTACTAATAAATAAACACCTATTAAAAAGCAAATAAAAAATATAATAAATGAACCAACGGATAAAACTTTCGGGTATTCATAAACTAAACTTTTATAATTATAAATAGCTTTCTCGACAAAATGATTTGATAAATTCAATGAATTGAATAATATCTCCCCAAAATTATCACCTATAGGCAAAATAGAATCACTATTATTTAAATTTATATTATTAACATATAATCTATATATTTTATTAGAACTACCTATTAATAAATTAAAATTAACAAATACAAAAATAAAAAGAGAACAAAAGGATAAAAATAAAAATTTCTTAAATAAAATGTTTTTCTTATAAAATAAATAAATAATTAAAGGTATGTAAAAAATAAATATAAATATAAAATGAGGAGATGCTAAAAATGACAACGAATAATAAATGCATGATAAAAAAATATTTTTATCAAAGTTTTTATCGAACTCCTCTCTGTCTATAAATAATTTTAAAATATAAGAAACAGACAAAACCAAAAAACCAGCACTTAATATAATATGAATTTCACCAATTCCTAATCTATCATATATAAATGGTGTTACTAAAGAAATGAAAGAAACTATCAAAGATAATATTTTATTTTTTGCAAAAACAAATGAGAGTTTATAAAACGAATAACAAAAAATAAATAACGAAACAAATATAAATAATCTAACAGAAAATTCACACCCAAAAACAAAAGAATTAATTCTGTAAAATAAATCAATTATATTAAAACTATAAAGATGCATTCCACTTAAAAAACTACCGTCAAAACAATATCCATAATTATAATCCAACAAAAAAACACTCCCTTTTATAAAAAAAATAGGACCAATAATTGATAAAATAAAAACAGAAATGATAAAAAATTCACTCTTTAAAAAATTTAGAAAAATATTTTTTAATTTAGGTAGTATAAGATTCATTAATTTAATCCAAATATTTTATATACAAAATTAATAACAGGATTATAAAGATTACCAAAGATAGACACGCCAGACACAACAGAAAAAGCCAAAATTGTTATCAAAATAGTGTTTCCGTATTGGGCTAATATAACCTTCAATTTATTAAATTTTGCTGGAAGTAATATATCTAAAACTTTAGCACCATCTAAAGGATGTATAGGAATTAAATTAAATACCGCCAAGACAATATTTGTCTGAATCATAACAACTAAAAAAACTACACCCAAACCCTGAGCATCAAAAACATTAAAAATCAACGCCATTTTTAATACAAAAGCAAAAAACAAAGCAGACAACATATTAGAAACTATTCCAGCAATAGAAATAGAAAACATAGCAAGTCTATATCTCTTAGGGTCTATTTTATAAGGATCTATAATAGAAGTTTTACCCCACCCTATGCCAAAACCCACAAGAGTTAATAAACCGATAGGATCGATATGCCTTAACGGATTAAGGCTAAGCCTCTTATTTTCTATTTGACTAGTATCTCCAAATCTATAAGCAATATAACAATGAGAAAATTCATGAATAGTTATTCCATATATTATTGATAATAAATAAACAATAAAAACTGGAAAATTGGCAAACATTAAATCAATTAAACCCATAAAACAAATTTTAAATTTAAGATTTTGAATTTAAAAACCATATTAAATCTGAGTTTTAAGCTTTTAAATTTCTCATAATATTTAAATCTTTACAAAAATAAATATTAATGATATTATATTTTAACATAATATAAATAACAAGTAACAAGACTCCTATGAGATCATGCGACATCTGTGCTAGAGGAACTCAAGTAATGCAAAAAAAGAGCCATTCTCAAATAAAACACAAGACACATCAAAAAATAAATGTACAATCTAAAAAGATGGAAGGCGGAACAGTATTGCTTTGTTCTAAATGCCTTAAAACTGTAGCTAAAATTGAAAAAGAATTTTTAGCAAAACAAACCCCAAAAAAAGCTGTTGTTAACGTAGATTCTAAGAAATCATACGGTTCTACAAAAAAGTCAGCTACAAAAAAATAATAGGTATATCACCTATTATTTTTTTATTTAGTATTTAATACACATTTATAATCACTAACAAGAAAATCAGAACCAGCGCCAGATTTAATAATCTTACCAAACAAATCATCAGTTAATTTATCTTTTTTAATATTACAGTTAATGTTTCCCGTTTTTTCTACATTAGCAACATAAAAAGAACAAACATTATCATTATTTAATTGATTTACATTTAATATATTAGTCCCATCTTTTGTATAAAAAAGACCGAATCCCTTTATGCATCCTTTAAATACATCCTTAATACAATCTTTTTTATAATCACAAAGCTTAATATTATCAACGGATTCGTAAGATTTTAATGTTTTTGCTTTTTCAACTTTTTCTTTTACATCATTAAAAAACTCTTTAGTATACACAGCATTATCTTTAGTAACAACGTTACTAACTTTTTTATTTAACATATTTTTTCTAACAAGAAAAAATATCATAACAGCCAAAACAATAAGCACAAAACTATAACCAAAAATTAAATATTTATTTTTTATATTCATATAATAATATTAGTTACTACACATAAAATTTTTACCATCACCACAAGTACCATCATTCCAAGTACCATCGCCATACATTTCAACACAATCTTCTCCATCATCATTATTTGGTTCTCCACCATGAAAATTACTATAATAAGCACCTCCATTTAAACAATAGCCCTTATCATTATTATACCAAGAAGTACAAGAAGCATAATCATATCCACCATAAGTACAATACGTATCACTAGTACCTATAGTCTTAAAAGAATTACAAGCCATATTTCCACCATTACCATACCAATAATTTCCGATATAAGTACAATCAGACGTACTAATACTAGAACAAGCATTAGATGTACCTACTGTATATAAATATTTTTTTGCATTAACAACGCCACCATTGTTTGTATTAGAAAATATTCCCTCACCAACCCAATGATCAAAATATCCAAGCCAAGCATTACCAAATTGAGCTAGACTTCTCATACTAGTACCGAGACTATTTTCTGCGGCATTATCAAAAGTAGCCAAATGTAAACCAATCATCTGACACCAATCATGAGCATATCCCCAATCAGTTTGCCAACCAGTCACAAATAAACTTTTACCACCAGAACCAAACGCAACACCCAAATCTTCTGAAGAACTTTTAGAAAGCATACACGTATATTTCGGAGAAGGTCCTAAATTAACACCTTGATCACAACCACCACCAGTATAATATTCACAAACACCGTTAAAATTATTATAAGCCGGCACGCAATTATTAGCATACAAACTATCTAAAGTACCCTTATCAATAGTAGCTGCAAGATTTTGTGGATTTCTTAATGGTTTTATAGCATACCAATGAAAATTAGATTGGCATGTAACATTATACCAATCTGGCATATACTGACAGTCTTCACATGAAGGATGTGGGGTAGAAAAATTAAATCTTGTATCGATTTTATTTAAATCACCAGAACAAGCATATTGACTAGCAGATCCAGTGGTCCCATAACAACTAGAAACGTATGTTCTACCAGCAGAATTAAAATTAGTACTACTTGCCGCACAATACCCTTTCTCTGGATATTTACAAACAACCTGTCCAACTTCATTTTGATAAGTACCAGCAGGACAAGGAGTACAATTAGGATGAATGTATCCAGTAGAATAACTTGGTATACCTATAGTTGAATTAGAAATAGCAGCAAAATTATTACTTACATAAGTACTTCTTGAATCATAATAACCAACAGGACAAGCTTTAGTTATAGATTTACCAGTTTCATTTTGATAATATCCAGCAGATGGATAGATACAATAAGTCTTACCAGCTTCTGGCTGATAAGTACCAACAGGACAAGGAGTACATTTATCATGCTTTTGGTTAGCAGGACTCATTGAATACGGATTAAACACACCACTAGAATAAATAGTTCTTGTATCATAATTACCAGCAGCACAATCATTTTGATCAGTATTACCAGTAGATTCAGTAATAGTTTTCTTTCCTGCATCAGGATAAACACAAAACACAGAAGGATTTGTATAAGCTGCTCCTATTGCTGTTCTAGAATCATATGTACCAATAGGACAAGGAGCTTGTTTTGGAGCACCAAGTAACGTAGTAGTTGAAT
>Ga0209373_10001321_pt1 | contig 30170 bp, 16 predicted proteins | sample Higcelweek5metaG_FD_187173 | JGI IMG/M metagenome (GOLD analysis project Ga0209373, IMG submission 187173) | Freshwater pond sediment microbial communities from the University of Edinburgh, under environmental carbon perturbations - High... | ecosystem: Environmental > Aquatic > Freshwater >... | reverse complement strand
TAGAATTAGAAACGATTGCAATAAAAAATTAAACTAAAAAGGTGGGTGGATGAAAAGTGGACTGTATTGCAGTCAAAGCATACAAATTCTGATAGTCAGAATTGATTTTTTTGTTTGTGAAAACGAAATTTTCAGCAAAAGAAACTACTTTGAATTCTTGACAAAACATGGTTTCAATTTCTTGTTTTACGTTTTGCTTTTTGTCAGAAGAAATAGGTTTTTCTTCTTCAGCAGATTTTGCTAATTGCTTCGCTAAGTGACATTTACCATTACATTTAAGTTCAGGCTTGTCCTTATTTTCACAAAGCTCTTTTACAATATAGTCATAATTAACAATGTATTCCAAAAATGGAATAGCTGGCTTTACCAGCATAAAAAAAGCGATTAAAATGACTAAATTTTTCACTTTACAAATATACAAACGTTTTTCTATTGCAATTAATTAAAAACCATTTTTAATAATTTTTTGTTAACGATTAAACCTTTTTAAAATGATAGTGTCTTATCATCAAACAATTAAAAAAATAAGAAAGATGAAAAAATTAATTTTAGCAGCAGTATTAGTAGTATCAACACTAACTTTTGCACAAGAAAGAGGTAGAAAAGGAGAAAAATTAACTCCTGAACAACAAACAGAATTACAAGTTAAAAAAATGACTTTAGAATTAGACTTGGATGCTAAACAGCAGAAAGAAGTTAAGGCAATTTTGTTAGAAAACGCAAAAAAAAGAGATGCAAAAATGGCTGAAATGAAAGCAAAAAGAGAAAAAGGTGAAAAACCTTCAGCTGATGAAAAGTTTGCAATGAAAAATGAAATGCTAGATAATCAAATTGAACACAAAGCCCAAATGAAAAAAATTCTAAAACCTGAACAATTTCAAAAATGGGAACAAAACCTTGAAAATAGAAGGGAAAAAATGAGTGAAAGAAAAGAGAAAGGTAAAGAAAAAAGAAAAGCTTCTCAACAAAAAGAAGAATAGTTTTTTATGTTTTTTTGGTAATCTAAAAAAAATCCATTAGATTTGAATTTCGAAAACTATAAAAATATCTATATGAAAAATTTAATTACTGTAATTGCTTTGTTTTTTACATTCACAATAGGAGCTTTTGCACAGGATTCTAAAAAGGAAGATCCGAAAATTTTAGCAAAAAGAGAATTACATTCACTAACTAAAATAATTGATCTTGACAACAGTGTCGCTATAGGCTTAAATGACCTATTAATTTACAAGCATGAAACTGTAAACAGATTTCCAGAGAAAAAAGAGGAAGTAGCAGCAACTATTGAAAATAAATTAAAAAGCACATTTACTGCTGAACAATTTCTTAAAATAAAAAACAATAAAGTCTTATTTGAAGATTTACTTTATTAAAAAAAGTCCCGCAAATGCGGGACTTTTTTTATAGTTCATTAGCCACTTCTTCAATAGCTTTTATAGTAAAATCTAAATCTTCATAAGATAATGCATCTGTAATAAACCATGTTTCGTAGGCAGATGGTGCAATATAAACTCCTCTATTTAACAAGCCGTGGAAGAACTTCTTAAACGTTTCGTTATCTCCGTTTTTAGCAGTTTCAAAATCAAAAACAGGATTTGCATCAAAATGTACTGAAATCATAGAACCTACTCTATTTATAGTAAATTGAATATTTGCTTCGGTTAAAACTGTATGGATTCCTTTTTCTAAATATGCAGTTTTTTGATCTAAACGATTAAAAATTTCAGCATCAGAATTTAACGCTTTCAACATTTCAAATCCAGCTGCCATAGCTAATGGATTTCCTGACAGTGTTCCAGCTTGGTATACAGGTCCTAATGGCGCAAGATAATTCATAATTTCTTCTCTCGCAGCAAAAGCACCAACTGGCAAACCACCACCAATTACTTTTCCAAAACAAACAATATCGGCTTGAATGTCATACAATTCTTGAGCACCACCTTTTGCTAAGCGAAATCCCGTCATAACTTCATCAAAGATAAGTATTGCGTCGTTTTCTGAACAAACTGCTCTTAACGCCTCTAAAAATCCTTTTGCAGGCGGAATACATCCCATATTTCCGGCAACAGGTTCTATAATTATTGCAGCAATTTCATTTTTATTAGCTTCAAACAATGCTTTCACATTTTCGATGTCATTATAATTAGCCAATAATGTATCTTTTGCTGTTCCTTCTGTTACCCCAGGGCTATTTGGTACACCAAAAGTACTTAATCCGCTTCCAGCTGCGATTAAAAACGAATCTGAATGACCGTGGTAACAACCCGAAAACTTTATAATTTTATCACGCTTTGTGTAACCTCGAGCCAAGCGAATCGCACTCATACAAGCTTCTGTGCCTGAATTCACAAATCTAATTTTATCAATATTTGGAACCATTGAAACTGCTAATTCTGCGATTTGCGTTTCTAATTCTGTTGGCATACCAAAAGAAGTTCCTTTTTTTGCTTTTTCAATAACTGCATTAACCACTGGGTCGTATGCGTGACCTAATATCATTGGTCCCCAAGAGTTGATGTAATCAATTAAACGATTTCCATCTTCATCATATAAATAGGCTCCTTTTGCCTCTTTTACAAAAATTGGGGTTCCTCCTACTCCTTTAAATGCTCTTACTGGCGAGTTTACACCACCAGGAATTACTTTATTTGCGGCAACAAATAATTCACTACTTCTTTTATATAACATTACTTGATTTTTATTTTTTGACCAATATTAATGGCATTATCTGAAATATCGTTAAGTTTTTTTAAATCTTCAACAGAAAGATTAAACTTTTTTGACAACGAATACAATGTATCGCCTTGCTGAATGGTGTATAATCCTTCTGAAATTTCAACCAAAGGGTCTTTTTTAGCAGGGACATAATTACGACTTAATACTTCGTTATCGTATTTATACAATTCAAATCGTTCAATTAATCCAATTAATTTATCTGGATACTTTTTATCGGTTGCATACCCTGCATCTTTTAATCCTTTTGCCCATGATTCATAGTCGCCTTTATCTAATTTGAAAAGGTTTGAATAACGACTTCTAGAGGTTAAAAAATACGAATGATCTCTGTAAGATTCTGATGGATGATTATATTTTCTAAAACATTCTTGAGCTGCATCGTCATCGTGTTTTACACTTTCACCTGTCCAACCCGTATGACATTTTATTCCGAAATGATTATTTGCAGATTGTGCTAATTTTCCTTTTCCCGCACCTGATTCTAAAATTCCTTGTGCTAGAGTTATACTTGCTGGAATTCCGTGTTCTTTCATGTTGTTTTTAGCAATTTCTTGAAAGTTAGAAATATACAATTTGATTTCTTCTTCGTATGTTCTTACATTAGAAGTTGCTTCTAATTGCACCTCTTTCCCATCATTACTTGAATTTGTTTTTGGGGCATTCGTAGTCGTTTTTGGAGTGTTTTGAACAACTGGTTTTTTAGTCGTTGTTGTTTTAGGTTTTGACTTTGAAGTTGTACGAACAACAGGTCGTGTACTGTTACAACTTGCCATCAAAATAATTGTCAGTAATAAGGCAATTTTCTTAATCATTATATTGTATTGTTTCTTTGTTTTTCTTTCTTAATAAATCGTTCATTCCTGATATTCCTTGCAAACCTCCAGTGTGGATTGCTAAAATTTTCGAATGTGCAGGAAAATAATCTTTTTGGATTAAATCCAATATTCCAAACATCATTTTTCCAGTGTAAATAGGGTCTAACGAAATATTTGTTTGTTGATGAAATATATTCAAAAACCGAATTAACTCGTCAGAAACTTTTCCATAACCGCCAAAATGATACTCGCAATTTATGTTCCAATTTTCTTTCTGCACAAAATTACGAATTACATCAGATAAAAAACCACCTTTTAAAGAAGAAAATCCAATAATTTCTTGTGTAGCGTTTGCTGAATTAATAATTCCTGAAATCGTTCCGCCAGTTCCCATCGCACAACAAACAAAATCAAATGTAGATTTATCTTTTGTGGTTAAAATTTCTTCACAACCTTTTATTGCTAATTGATTAGTCCCTCCTTCTGGAATTAAGTAAAAATCACCGTACAAATCATGTAAACTTTCTACAAATTTTTTATCTGATTTATCTCGATATGTTGTTCGATCCACAAAGTGAAATCGCATTCCATTTTGTTGTGCAAATGCTAAAGATGGATTTTCCTGAACTTTATCAATCAATTCCTCTCCACGAATTACGCCAATAGTTTCAAAACCAAAGGCTACTCCTGCTCCTGCAACAGCGACAATATGATTAGAAAAAGCACCACCAAAAGTAAGTATTTTTTTGAATCCTAATTTTTTAGCTTCTTCCAAATTGTATTTCAACTTTCGGAATTTATTACCTGAAATTATGGGATGCAGTAAATCTTCTCTTTTAATGTAGAGTTCAATTCCGTTTGGAAAAACCATTTCGATTTTCTGATTTTGACTTTTTTCCATAAAAAAAGCAGCTTGAATAAGCTGCTTTCAAATATACTACAATATGTGTTTATTTTTTATAAATAGATACTTTTTTACTTACATTAATATTATCTGCAGTAGTTGCTTTTACAACGTAAACACCATCACTTAAAGCTCCTGTAGCAAATTGATAAGAATCATTATTACCTAAATTTTCTTTATTTAAAATTAATTTACCTGTAATATCATATAATGTAATTGATTTAATATCTTTTTTATATGTATTTAAAATGGTTAACATTCCTTGCTCATTATTTTGAACAACAGCAAACATATTATTCGCCTCATCTGGAGTTGTTAAAGTTCCTCCCGTATTTTTAAATGTAATTTCAAATCTTGTTTTATTATCCCCTGCAGGTAAAGTCATATCAAAAACTCCATTCTTAATATCATAATAAATATCCGTTAATTTATCATGAATAAACACTTCGTCAGATAAATCAAACCCATATAAATATTCTGACACCCTAACTTGAAAACGTGTTTGTGAATCGCATCTAAACCCGATTGGATAACCTTTATCAATATCAAAAGAAGTTAATGAAGTTCTAAATTCATTAGTTGTTCCCTCTAAAACTTGATAAAAACTAATTGGATTAGCAGCATTAACTCCTGGAGTATCAGCTCCTTTTTCAAAACCATCAGAATAGCCATTTGCAAATCCTAATCTATTAAAAAGATAACCTCCATCATTTATGAATGCAACCAAAGCTATTTGTGGTGCGTAATAATTCACACGTTGTGTGGTGTAGTCTGTACCCGCAACATTAGGAATTTCATCATAAAACAAATCACTATCAATAGAAGAACTTTCAGTTGTGCTTCTTGCTAAAGGAGTTGCATCTACATCTGTTTCTCGTCTAAAAACGCGATATGAATTTCGCATTGTAGCTGTACCTGCTCCATCACCTCTAACCATAAAACCTTGACCAATAGGCGTAAATCTTAAGTGTAAATTTGCTGTTCCTGCAGGAACTAAATTAACATTATAAGTACCATCTCCATTATAATTCCAAAAATCTGCTGGAGTATAGCCCGAACCTGGAGTGTATGTTCCATATCCACCTTCATATTGATTTAAGTAATGTGAATTAACAGCAACTTGTTCCCAAAAATATGCTGTACCATCAATTGAAGTATTGTTTAACCCAACATCGTCAGCCGTTCCCCACAACAAATCTGGACCTGGAGCATTAGCTCTCAAATACATATTCAAATCAACCGCACTTGGATAAGGATTACCTACTAATGTGAAATTTCCATTAGAAACCGCCACAGAAATAGTACCATCGTTTGGTTTTCCTCTAAAATCGTAACGTTGTCTGCTTCCTGTATTATTTTGAACATTTTCTGCTACTTGTGCAATTGTATTATCGGTTCCAGAAGTTCCTTTCATAGTAAAACCTTCACCCACATTAATTGTAGATGCAGAACCTACAGAAACCCATTGTGCATAAGTAGATGAAGTTATAAATTTCCATATCCAATAAGGCGCAATTGCTAAAGGATTTGATGTTCCATTGTAATTTGAAGTTGGTAAAATAGTTGCAGCAGTACTAGCTGTTAAACCAGTTGGTCTATACAATCTTGTAATTCCAAAAGGATTATTACCTGCAGCAGCTAATGGAGCTCCTACTGGTGAACACCAATAGTTGTATTGAAAATTGTTAACTGTTCCTTCTTGAAACACAGACAAATCTCCGGCTCCTGCATTTGCTCCTGCTCCTGTTCCACCTTGCAATAGTTGAGAAGTGTTTCTCAAATAAAAATTACCTGTACCTTGTATGTTTACATCTTGAGTTACATACATGTACTGATTATTCATAAATACATAACTCCCAGGAGATACATACATTTGAGCATTAGCCATTGATGCTAATCCAAAAAAAGCGACAAACGAAAGTATTTTTCTTTTCATAATCTAATGATTTAGATTTTGTTAAGTTACAAATGTAAATTTAATTAATATAATTTCCAACAAATCAAAGTTTTTTTTCTTAAAATTTTGTTATAAAAAATAAATAACTATTTTTGTCCGTAATAAATAAAAAACAAGAATCTCAAACCCCTACTACTATGGAAGTTAAAAAATTACTTTTAGCTGCATTATTTTGCGGCGCTTACTCATTTGCTCAAGTTGGAGTGGGTACTACAACACCAAGAGGAGCTTTAGATGTTTCATCAGCTACTTCAGGATTTATACCTCCACAAGTTGCCTTAACAGATTTAACAGTTGCAGCACCAGTGCTTAACCCTCAAGGAGGTGCATTAGCTAACGGAACTTTAGTTTGGAATACCAACACAGCTGGTGTTATGCCAAATAACGTATCCCCAGGGCTTTATTATTGGAACGGAACGAGATGGATTTCTGTTGCTGGTTCGCCAGGAGGATTAGATTGGTCTATCATTGGAAATGGTGGAATTGATGGTGGAACTGTAGCTACTGGCGGAACTCACTTTTTAGGAACTTACGACAATACCAATATTGACATTAGAACAAACGGTGTACACAGAGCACGTGTATCTAATTTAGGAGAATTTTTTATTGGAGCATACAATACCGTATTACCAGGAGATTTAATGAATGGTGTTGGTAACGCAACTTTTCCTTGGGCTGTAAATGGATATACCAATTTCAATGGAGCTGGAACATATGGATTAGTTCAATCTGGAACTACCGTATTTGCAGGTGTTCAAGGGGAATATGAAGGATCAGCTTCTGAGGGTCCTGGTGTGCGAGGATTAAGTAACTCAACAGGAGCAGGAACAACATTAAATGACGCAAACGCAGGAGTCAATGGACAATTAGGAACAACTACTGCTTTTGCTTTTGCCATAAAAGGTCAAACAACTGGAAATACTGCAAGACAAGTTGGAGGAGTTATGGGAATAAATAATAATGGAGGAGGATATGGAATGTTAGGCTACAGAAGAAGTAACGGAACCCAATACGCAGTTTTAGGAAATGCCGCTTATCAAAATAACACTTTCAGAACTAGCTCAAACACTGACATTTTAAATTCAATAGGAATTGGAACAAATGGAGGGTTATTAGGAGCCCATTTCAAAGGAAATAAATATGGAACTATAACTAAAGGAGAACGTTTCGCTTCTTATACAGATGGTTCTTCAATATCTAATAAAGGTTACGCTGTAGTTAACACAACTAAAAACGGAGAAAAAGTTGCAACATTTGTACCAACTTCAACTACTGTTGATGTTTCTACAAAAGGAACTGGTAAATTAGTAAATGGTACTGCTAAAATTGCTTTTGATGCAAATTATTCGCAATTAACCGCAAAAGACAAACCTGTCATTGTTACAGTTACTCCAATGGGAGAAACAAAAGGTGTACACATTGCAGAGGTAACTAACGATGGTTTTATCGTCAAAGAAAACGGAAACGGAACTTCAAATGCTTCTTTTTATTGGATTGCTATTGGAGAAAAAATTAATGCTAGCGAATTAAATGTACCTTCGGAGTTATTAGCTAAAGATTTTGATGCTAATTTAGATAGCTTTTTAACAATTGATGAAGAAGCAAAAGAAACTTCAAAAGCAATGTGGTGGAATGGCAATTCTTTAGAATTTGGAAAAATGGCACCTGTTGAAGCTCACGAAGGAACAAACATTCCTCCGTTAGCAAAAAGACCAAAAGAAACTAAAAAATAATTTTTTACACAACTCATTCAAAAAGAGCTTACTAAATTAGTAAGCTCTTTTTTTTGCCTTTCATCGACAATATTAACACTTTATCGTTTATTTTAACAAAACAGAATCATGTTTAAATATTTTTTAATACTTTAACACATAAATAAACATATTTATAATAAATCCCTATTCATTATGAAGAAAATATTACTTTACAGCTTATTATCGATTCAAATAAGCGTTTTAGCTCAAGTTGGTGTTGGTACCACTACCCCAAGAGGTGCTTTAGACATTAATTCTTCAACACAAGGCGTTGTTGTTCCTACCGTTTCTTTAGTAGACGTTCTAACACAAACAGCTGTTAACCCTCAAGGTGGAGCAATCCCTGCTGGTACTATTGTTTATAATGATGCTACAAGTGGCGCTTCTCCAAACAACGTAGGTCCTGGGTTATATTTTTGGAATGGAGCAAGATGGGTAGCTTTTGCAGGTTCGCCTGGAGGATTAGATTGGTCTTTAACTGGAAATACTGGAACTGCAGCAGGGACACATTTTTTAGGAACTACAGATAATGTTTCATTAGATTTTACAACAAATAATGTGGTTAGAGCAAGATTTGCAAACACCGGAAATTTAGGAATTAATATTGCACCAACCGCTTGGGGCAAAACAGTTTCTTATTCAAATGATGTAACTATTGACGCTTTATCGGGATATTCTGCCGTTGATGGTGGCACAGGAGTATATGCAAGGTCTCAAGGCGCTAATGGTGTAGGAATGTATGCAAGCAACAATAATGCAGGTGGTTGGGGTGCCTATGGTTATAATTCAAATGCCACCTCTGGCGTTGGAACCGTAGGACAAAGTGCAGGAACTACAGGAACAGGAGTAGTTGGACTAGCAAATGGTACTTCTTACTCTACTTTAGTTGGCTATGCATCTGGAGTTTCTGGAACAGGTTCAATTGGTATCTATGGAATGTCAACTGGTACTGTAGGCGCACAACGTTATGGAGGTTATTTTAGCTACGACATGGACAACAATCTTGCAACAAGTGACGCTAATAGCCCATTAGCTATGTTAGCAGGACGTGATGACAACTATGTAGGGGCAAATATCTATTTTGGAGGTTATTTTTCTGGAGGACAAGATAATACAAGTACAGCTCCAGCAGGAGGAAATGATGTAGACGGCCCTAATGGTGGCGGAGCTAGTCCAGGAGGAGATTATGCATATGTTGGAGCGAGATGGGGAGGAACGAATTATAAAATTATTGGAAATGGGAATGTTTCTACAATAATTAAAGGAGAAGGAGAAAATGACCACATTATGTTTGCAACAGAAGCCCCAGAAATTTTATTTCAAGATTTTGGAACTGCAAAATTAATTAATGGGAAAGCCGAAATAAAAATAGACCCTATTTTAGCAAAAAACATTGTTGTAAATGAAAAACACCCTCTAAAAGTATTTATTCAATTAGAAGGAGATTGCAATGGAGTTTATGTAACCAACAAATCACAAGAAGGATTTGAAGTAAAAGAATTACAAAATGGTACAAGTAATATTTCTTTTAGTTACCAAATAGTTGCCACAAGAGCAGACAGAACTGATAGTGAAGGAAATGTTTTATCAAAAAATGCAGATGTGAGATTACCAATTGCTCCTAAAGCAATTAAAAGAATAAAAGAAGGCGTTACTTCTACACCAAGAATAGGGAAAAAGGAAATTAAATAGAATATTCTATTCTAAAAAAGAGCTATTAAAATAGCTCTTTTTTTTGATCCAAAAAAACACAATAAACTGATTTTCAATACCATTAAAAAACAAAAAAGTGTATTTCAACGTTTTTTTTGACCTTTAAACGATTATATAGTTATTAAGAAACTATTAATTCTACTTTCGCAGTCCCAAAAACAAAAACTGCTCAACTATATTTTTAATCTAATTAAATTTATAGTTATTAATGAGAACAAATTATCCTTTTCTATTCAATTCTTTTTCACAAAAAGAAGACAAGAAAAAAAATTATTTAAAAAGTAATCAAATTTTCAAAAGCTTTCTTTTGATTTTTATTTTACTTAATGGCTTACAAAACATTTACAGCCAAAGTAACAATTGTGATGACAATGCATCGGGTCAAATAACAGTTGGCTCAAGTTGTACCTCAACCACTTTTAATTCAATCAACAGCACTGACTATTGGGATGGCGCATCTGGTTGTAACGCGTCTGACGTAGATGATGCTTGGGGTTGGTTTATTGCAACAGCAACTTCAACAATCATTACTTACACACCAACAACTGAAGATGCAATTTTAACATTATTTTCAGGAAATTGTAGCACAACTATGACTGCATTGAGCTGTGCGAATGCTAATGGAAATGGTCAGGCTGAAACAATTACTTACGCAACAACAATTGGAACTAAATACAGAATTAGAATCCAAAGAAACGGAAGTAATTCTAACATGTATGGAAATATATGCGTTTACTCATCAATTCCTCCTGTCAATGATGAATGCTCTTCTGCAACCACTTTATCTTGCGGAACAACAAATCTTTCCGGAACAACTTTAAACTCAGTAAGCGAAACACATGGAAGTGGTTGCGCAATGAGTAATTATGGTGTTTGGTACACTTTTGTGGGAGACGGAACCATAAATACAATTACAACAACACCAGCATCAGGTTACAATATCGAAATGTCAATTTCTCGTGGAAGTTGTGGTTCTTTAACTAACGTTAGCTGTCAAGATGTTAATGGAAGTGGAAATACAGAATCGTACACATTTTACACAACATTAGGAACTCAATACTACATATATATTGCTGAAAATTCAAGTGGAGATTCTGGTACTGGGAATTTTACCATTTCAAGAACTTGTGATATATCTCCAACATATTGCACCCCAAGTGTTGGTTCAGGATACGAAAGTTTAGTTTATTTCAATACAATAAGTTTTGTTGGAACTTTAAACGATGTTTCAAATTCTTCAACTTATACAACAACTCCAACAAGAGGATATCAAAATTTTACATCTTTATCTAATATTGCAAAACAAGCACAAGGAGAAGGTGTAAACATTTCTATGCAAATGAGCAGCAGAGGCTATGTAAAAGCATGGGTAGACTGGAATAAAGATGGGGACTTTACAGATGCAAATGAAACAGTTTATAATACAGCTGGAATTGCAACTTATTCAACAACTTTTGGATTTATTGTGCCTTCAAACCAAGCAGTAGGAAATTACAGAATTAGAATTAGAGTAAATAAAGACGACAACACCTATCCGTACGATACAAATGCAATCAGCACTTTTGATTCTTGTCAAAACATTAATTACTATGGAGAAACAGAAGATTATCTTTTTACTGTTATAGCAAGTTGTTCTGCAATTATCACTTCAGTTACTGATGGTTCAAATTGTGGAGCTGGAGCCGTAGCATTAAGTGCAACAGCAACTGGTTCTCCAACTCAATTTAAGTGGTATGCAAATGAATTTGGAGGCACACCAATAGCAACTACAACAACTGGAACATGGACTACTCCTTCATTATCTTCAACTACTGTGTACTGGGTAACAGCAGACAATGGTTGTGAATCATTAGAGCGTAAAAAAATTGTTGCAAATATAAATCCTCTATCTACAATTAGTTTTACATCTTCTGTTCCTGAAATTTGTGGTGAAAATCAAATTTTATCTCTAACTGCTTCAGGCGATGTTCAACAAAACTATTTAATCAATGAAGATTTTGAATCAGGCTTAGGAACTCTTACAAATCAAAATATAATTTCAAATTCGGGTACTATTAATGCAATTACACAATGGCAAACAAAAACCAGTACATTTGTTCCTTCAGAACAAGTTTGGTTTCCAGCAATTGCTTCTGGTATGAGTGGTAATAAATTTGCATTAACTACTTCAGATGTTGGTTCATACACCACACACAATGCGCTTTTATCTCCAACAGTAAATACTAATACTTTTTTAAATTTGACTTTATCTTTTGATATTTTCTATTCAAGATATTATGTTGATAATGCAAACCCAACATTAGATTACGTAACAGTTGATGTTTCAACCGATGGAGGAAGTACATGGACAGAAATCGACAGATATCTTTCTGATATTGGTTACGGAACAAGATTTGCTAATAAAACATACAACCTTAATTCTTATGTAAATAGTCCAAATTTTAAAGTAAGAGTACAATATTATGGTGCTTGGTGTGATGGTTTAGCTATTGATGATTTTCAACTTTATGGAAATATTCCTTTGAACACCGCTTTTAATTGGTCAAGTGCAACAGCAGTTGATGCATATCAAGATGCTGCTTGTTCAACTCCTTATATCGCTGGAACACCCATAACAACAGTTTATGTAAAACCAACTTTAGCTCAATTGGAAGAAGAAACATATTCATTTACTGCAACTGCAACACTTTCAAATGGATGTAATGTGAGTCAAAATGTATCAATTGAAAACAAATCAAAAGTATGGAAAGGTGGAATAAATGGCGATTGGAATAATCCAAATAATTGGTCACCTGTAGGAATTCCTAGCGCTTCAACTTGTGTTATAATTCCAAATGCTGTGAATAATTCAACAATAACAGGTACAAATTATGATGCTTTTGCAAAAACAGTTCAAGTAAAATCCGCAGGTAATTTACAAGTTGAACCAAATAACACAATAACTGTTACCGAATGGATTGAAGTTAGTCCAGGAGGCACATTTAATATTCAAAATTCGGGTAGTTTAATCCAAATTAACAATGTTGCTAATATTGGTAATATTGAAATGAAAAGAAATACTAATATCAAAAAATTAGACTATGTTTATTGGTCATCACCAGTTGCTAATTTTGGATTAAGTTCAGTTTCTCCTGGTACTACTAACTACAAATACAAATGGACGCCAACTATTGCAGCCAATTTAAACGGTTGGGGAAATTGGGCTAATGCAAACGAAACAATGGCTACAGGAAAAGGATATATTGTAAGAGGCCCAGACGCTTTTAGCAATGTTGCTCAAACTTTCACAGCAAACTTTGTTGGAGTTCCAAACAACGGAAACATCAATACACCTATTAACAGAGGAACTTATAACGGAATAAACTATTCAACAGGAGTTTCAGGAACTCCTGCCACAAAAGATGACGACAATTGGAATTTAATTGGAAATCCGTATCCCTCAGCTGTAAATGCAGATAATTTCTTGACAACAAATACAAATATTGCCGGTTTTATAAAACTTTGGTCACACGGAACTGCTCCTTCAGCTATCGTAATGGATCCTTTTTATAACAATTTCAGTATGAATTATTCAGTTGCTGATTATGTAACCTATAACCTTATGGGTGCAATAACTCCTGGTTTTGATGGAAATATAGGCGCTGGACAAGGTTTCTTTGTCTTGATGAATCATACTTCAGCCACAGCTACAGAAAATGTAGTTTTCAACAACTCTATGAGAAATAACAACTATAGAAACGATTTGTTTTACAAAAGCACATCATCTTCTACGAGTGTTGTTGAAGAAAAAAACAGAATCTGGTTAGACCTAATAAGCCCCACAAATTCAGCTAGCAGAACATTAGTTGGTTATGCAACCAACGCAACTAATTCAACCGATAGATTATATGATGCACCAGCATTAGGCATAAAATCAACTTTTGAATTATATTCTATGGAAAGTACAAATCAATTAAGTATTCAAGGGAGAAGTTTACCTTTTGACACTAATGACGAAGTACAACTTGGAGTAACAATTCCACAAAATGGTATATATACAATTGCGATTGCTTCAGTTGACGGAATATTTTCAGACACAAGTCAAAATATTTACCTAAAAGACAATACTTTAGGAGTTCTTCATGATTTACGTTCAGAGCCATATACATTTACAGGAGCAATTGGCACTGATGAAAATAGATTCATATTGAAATATACAAACACAGTTTTAGGCAATGAAGATTTTGAAAACAACAATAATGTAACCGTATTTTCAAATGCAAACATTAATGTAAATTCTCCAATTGAAGCAATTAAATCTGTCCAAATATTTGATTTATTAGGTAGAGAAGTTGCAGCCTTTAACAATATTAATAACACAAGCTTTATTTCTCAAAATGTAAGTAAAACACAAAGTGCTTTATTGGTTAAAGTAACTTTAGAAAATGGTTATACTAATACTTACAAAGTAATTTATTAAAAAACATCTATAAATTTTTAAAAAAGGCTAACCTATTGGTTAGCCTTTTTTAATTTTATCCCTTTTGAAATGGTTAGTAATTTTAAAATTATTCGCAGAAAAGCTAGTTGCAAATCATTTTTTATCAACATTATACACTTTTTTTATTGTTAATTATTTAAAAAAAAATATATTTGTATTATTATTCGATAAACAAAAATTTTTAATGTAGTAGAAAAGCTTCAACAGAAACCCCTTGCTGTTATACTTTTCTTTCAAAAACATTAAATCACCCCCTACTTTTGTTTTTGTATTTTAACTTTATTGTTAACTTATTTTATAACATATCTATAAGAATATGGGGAAAAATTACGCTCTATTATTAAATTTTATAGTAAAATTTAATAATATTCAACATGCCAAAAACATTGAAATACTTTGTTTGTTTTTTATCTTTTCATCTCTTTTTAATGTACATGGACAAACTGATAATTGTGCAACAACAAGCACATTAACTGTAGGCACAGTTTGCAGTACAAATGCATATAATGTTCAAGGAACATTTAACAATGATGGACCAATTCCTTGCATTGGAACATCACATAGAGATGGATGGTTTGCCTTTACAACTGACGCAACAACACATGCTGTAACTATACAAGGAACATCAAATAGACAATTAGGCTTAGCTGTTTACTCAGGTTCGTGCGGATCATTAACCCAAATTGCTTGTACTGTTCCTGGTACAGCTAATGCAAACTTGACAAGTATTAGTGTATTACCAAGTTCAACATATTTATTAAGATTAATGAGAACAAATAATGTTACCGCTAATGATATGACTGGAAACATTTGCGTTTTCAAAACAGACCCTATTGTACCATCTACCGGTAACAATTCTTATACAATGTGTTCGGGAAATATATATGATAATGGAGGTAGTACTGCAAATTATGCCACATCTTCTAATGGATATAGCGTAATAAACCCCTCTGTAATTGGAAATATGGTTCAAGTTTCGGGTTCAATAACAGCTGAAGCAGGTTACGATTACTTAACAATATACGACGGAACCGGAACTGGAGGTACCATTTTATGGGGTGGAGCTCCTCACGGAACTGGAACGGCATGTACTACTTTTACTGTTCCAACAATAACATCTACAACAGGACCATTAACAGTACGTTTTTATTCAGATGGTTCAACTAATTGTACTGGTTTCAACTTAACCGTTAATTGTTACACTCCTTTACCTTGCACTACCCCAACTGCACAACCTACAGTCTTAAATTTGACCCCCACTTCAACTACAATCGCAGGAAGTTTTACAGCGGCAACACCTGCGCCAAATAGTTATTTGGTTGTACTAAGCACAAGCGCTACACCACCATCGCCAGTAAATGGAACTACTTATACTATTGGTGGAACTGTTGGTGCTGGATATACCGTAGTAGATACAGACAGCAATACAACCTTTACAGCTACTGGTTTAACACCAAGCACATTATATTATGTATATGTTTTTTCATATAATAGCGCATGTACTGGCGGACCAATATATTATACCACAAGTCCATTATCAGGAAGTACCACAACATTATCCGTTACCTATTGCAGTCCTACTTCATGGGATCCTGATGGATTATACATAAATAGTGTTGCATTTGTGGGAGCATTAACCGATCCACCTGTAAATACTTCAACTTTCAACGCTACAGGTTTTCAAAACTTTACTACACTACCTGTAAAAGCCATACAAGCACAAGGAGAAGGAATTAACATTGTAGCAAGATCAAACGGAACTGTTCATGTAAGAGGCACATGGAAAGCATGGGTAGATTGGAATAAAAATGGAACTTTTCAACCAGCAACAGAAGAAGTCTATAATATTCAAGGATTTGCTGGTGCTGACGCTACATTTGGATTTGTAATCCCACCCACAACCCCACCTGGTGATTATAGAATTAGAATTAGAGTTAATAATGGTACTGATTTTTGGGGTGAAACTTTTGGTTTTGATTTTTTACCTTGTGATAATTTTACGAGTGGAGGAACTGATAACTATGGAGAAACAGAAGATTATTTATTTACAGTTGTAACAAAATGTAATTCTTTAATTACTTCAATTACTAATGGAGAAACTTGCGGAACTGGAACTGTAAATTTAGGAGCAACTGCTACAGCTGGTGTTACTGAATTTAGATGGTACACAACCGCTACTGGAGGATCATATACAACCTCTCCAGTCGTAGGGTCTTCAACTGCATTTACTACTCCTTCAATTTCAACAACCACAAATTATTATGTAACAGCTTGGAATGGTACATGTGAAACACAAGTTAGAACACTTGTTATTGCAAAAGTAAGTCCGATTCCTGTTGTATCTTTTACTCCTGCAAGTCCAGTAATTTGTGGAGAAAACTCAATAATTTCACTAACAGCAACTGGAGATACTGAAATTACTCATTTAATAAATGAAAATTTTGAAGGTGCTGGATTAGGAGTCTTTTCAAATATAAACAATGATGCTAATGGTGCTGTAGTAGATGCTATTACAAGTTGGAAAAACCAAACAAGTACATATGTTCCAACTACAACTAATGTATGGTTTCCAGCAGTTTCATCTGGGTTTGGAACAAATAAATTTGCATTAGCATATTCTGATTCTGACCCATCACCAACAAACACTATTGAAAACAGTATTGCTTTAACAACTGCTGTTAATTCAAATACTTTCTTAAATTTAACTCTAAAATTAAAATTATATTACTCAAGATATTTTCCTGATGGATACATTGACCCATTATCTGATGAATATGTTAGCATAGAACTTTCAACAAATGGAGGAACAACCTACCCTATCGTATTACAAACTTTCACGAGCGATGTAGGCATTGGAACAAGATTTGCCGAATTATCTTATGACCTATCGGCTTATATTAATCAACCTAACTTAAAAATAAGAGTTAGACATCGTTCATACGCAGGAACGGGATGGCTTCCTGATGGTGTTGCAATTGATGATGTAGAGCTTTTTGGCACAAAACCATTAAACACGGCATTCAATTATGATACAGCAACTGTTGATGCATTTACAAATCCTGGCGCAACAATTCCATATGTATCTGGTGCTCCAGCAACAACAATTTATATAAAACCAACGTTAACCCAATTAGAAAATGCTTCATTTAACATCCCTGTTTCGGCTACACTTTCAAATGGATGTTCTGCAACAGGAAGCATTACTGTAACAAATAATACGAAAATGTTTGTCGCTGGTACAATAGGAACAGATTGGAACACGGGAACAAACTGGAAACCAAATGGGGTACCTACAGCAAATAATTGTGTTGTTATTTTTGACAATGATGTAAATATTACTGGAACAAATTATACAGGATATGGCTTAAATCTTACTGTTAAACCAACAGGAAATTTAAATATTGCTTCATCAAACTCAAGCATTATTACCGATATTGTAAATATTGAAGCTGGTGGTGTACTTGAAGTTGAAAACAATGCAAGTTTGGTTCAAATAAATAATGTAGCAAACACAGGTAACATTATTTATAAGAGAACAGCTCCGAGCATTAGAGGATTTGATTATGTTTATTGGTCATCACCAGTAGCTAATCAAAATATTGAAACAATTTATACCTCTCCAATTTCAGGATTAAAATACCAATGGAATCCAACGGTTGCCAACGGAAATGGAGGTCAAGGAAATTGGGAAACTGCAAGCGGAAATATGCAAAGAGCAAAAGGATATATCATTAGAGGGTCTAGTAATTACACTATGCCAGCTACTAATATTGATGCAACCTTTACAGGGATTCCTCACAATGGAAACATACCTTTTACAATTTCACGTGGTAGCTATACTGGAGTCCCATATAACGGAACAAATGGTGTTCAAATCACTAATATTAATGATAATTATAATTTATTAGGAAATCCGTATCCGTCTGCAATTGATGCTCAAGAATTTTTAGCTACTAATACATATCATGCAACAACAAATCCTTCTGGGGTAATTTATGGAAATGTTAAATTATGGACTCATGGATATCAACCAGCAGCAATCGTTAATCCTTTTTATGGAACATTTACTTATAATTATAATGCCAACGACTATGTGACACTTAATTATCTTGGAGCAAGTGATCCAATTGGAGTAAGTAATATCATTAAATCTGGCCAAGCATTTCTTGTACAAATGATTGATGGAACAGCTGGTTCGGGAACGATAAACTTTAGCAACGGAATGAGGTTAGATGCATCAAATAATTCTTATAATAATAGTGGCTTCTTTAGAACTTCAACAAATGAATTTGAAAAACACCGCATTTGGCTAGACTTGATTGACTCAAACAATATAGCCTCTGGAACATTAGTTGGTTATGCAACTGATGCTACATATGGTTTTGATACATTTTTTGATGCACAAGCAGCGGTGCCAGCATTTATGAAAATTTATTCATTAATTGGCAACGATGTTTATGATATTCAGGGAAGAAGTTTACCTTTTGATCAGAATGATCAAGTTCCATTAGGTGCCACATTTGTTGAAGCAGGAAATTACACTATTGCATTAAATACTATTGATGGACTATTTTTAGATTCAAGTCAGAATATATTTTTAGAAGACAAACTAACAAATAATATTCACAATCTAAAAAATACTCCATATAGTTTTACAGCTTCAGCAGGAACTTTTCACGACCGATTTGTTTTACGCTATACTAATACAATTTTAGGTAATGAAGATTTCGAAGACAATAATAATGTAACCGTTTTTGCAAATACTAATATTAATATAAACTCTTCTATTGAAACAATTAGATCAGTTCAGATATTTGATTTATTAGGAAGAGATATTGCTAAGTTTGATAACATTAACAACAGAAGTTTTTCAACTCAAAATATAAAACCAACTCAAAGTGCTTTATTAGTTAAAGTAACATTAATAAATGGCTTTACTAAAATTCACAAAATAATATATTAAAATAATAAATAAAAATTTATAAAAAGACAAACCAATGGTTTGTCTTTTTATTTTAAAATACTTTAAAAAAATTGTGAATATAATTTTACTAAGTATAATTTTTAAAACATTAAACGAACAACTTATCAACAAAATAATGTTTTCTTAACATTATTCATATTTTTTGTTGCTAATTAAACAAAAAAAAATATATTTGTGAATAAATCTAACAACCCTAACTATAAAACTATGAAAAAGAACTTAATAGGAAGTAATTTTCCTACAATCTCTTTTACAAAAAACATTAAATTACTCTCTCTACTTTTTGTTTTTGTTCTTATTTTAATTCCTATAAAAGGATTTTCTCAGTCAAACAATTGTGCTGCTACACCAACATTAACAATTGGAGCTACATGTGTTACAACAAACTATAATGTTGCCAATGGAACATTCACCGATTCAGGTGTAGCAGAAAGTTGCACAGGTACCTCTTTTAGAGACGGATGGTTTACTTTTACAACAGATGCAACAACAACATTAATCACTATTGATGGAACATCAAACAGACAATTAGGTTTAGCCTTATATACTGGAGCGTGTGGATCATTATCTGAAGTTACTTGTACAATTCCAAATAGCGGTAATGCTTCACTAACAAATATATCCGTATCTCCAAGCACAACCTATAGATTAAGATTAATGAGAACAAACAACGCAGGAACAAATAACATGACTGGTACTGTTTGTATTACAAAATTAACCCCGACATATTGCACCCCAACAAATACTTATTCTACTTCATATTATATTAGTGGTGTAACCACAACAGGAGGCATTGCTAACATTAACAATACACCAACAGCTTTTTCAGCATATACTGATTATTCATCTCTTTTTGTGAGTCAGGTTGCAGGGAGTAATTTCTCACTAAATGCAACACACCCTTCAAGCACATATGGCTACAATGTTTGGATAGATTGGAATAATGATTTAGATTTTAATGATGCTGGAGAAAATGTGCTTTCAACAGGATACCTTAATACGCCAGCAAGTTTAGGGACAATTACAATACCACCTGCACAACCTGTTGGGAATTACAGAATGCGTATAAGAAACGCTTATTTAAGTAATCCAGCTCCTGCATGTGGAGCATTTGATTATGGCGAGGCAGAAGATTATACTGTTCAAGTTGTTGCTCCTTCTGCATGTTCAGGAGCGCCTACAGCAGGAACAACTAGTGTTTCACCAGCATCAGGCAATCCAGGATCATCTTACACAGTGTCTGCTACAGGTTTTACAATTGCAAGTGGATTAACGTTTCAATGGCAATACAGTACAAATGGTGGAGGCTCTTGGACAAATGCTGGAGCCGCATCTGGCACATATTCAAATTACAACGCAACTGCACCTGCATTAGGAACAACAGTATTATGGCAGTTAATTGTAACTTGTACAAGTAGTGGTCAAAGCGCAACTTCAACAACTGCATCATTCACTTCAGTTTCAACTCAAAATATACCAACTGCTGGTAACAATACTGTAACCTGTGGAACAAATATAGTTTTATATGATAATGGAGGTGCTGCTGGAGATTATGCAAATAGTTCAAATGGATATACTGTCTTAGAAGCTGGACTTGGAGCAACAATTAATATTTCAGGAAACTATGTAACTGAAAGTGTTGATTATATTAGAATTTATAACGGAATTGGAACTGGAGGAACTTTATTAGCTACTTATTCTGGAACTGGAACAATTAATTATACAGGAACCGTTGGGCAAACCTTAACAGTACAATTTACTTCAGATGGTTCAGTAGTATACTCTGGATTTAATCTTTCTATTTCATATAGTGGTGTTTGTTTCCCTGCTTGTTCAGGAACACCCACCGGAGGAACTGTATTTACAACTCCTGCCTCAGGGGTTCCCGGATCATCTTATGTTGTTTCTTCTACAGGTTACACTGCTGCAACTGGAATGGTTTATCAATGGCAATATAGTACGAATGGAGGAGGATCTTGGACAAACGCTGGAGCTCCCTCTGGTACATATTCAAATTATACAGCAACCGCTCCTGCATTAGGAACAACAGTATTATGGCATTTAATTGTGACCTGTACTAGTAGTGGTCAAAGTGCAACTTCAACAGCTGGAACTTTTACATCGGTTTCATCACAAAACATTCCAACAACAGGCAGTAATACTGTAACTTGTGGTACAAACATTGTACTATATGACAATGGTGGTGCCGCTGGCGACTATGCGAATAACTCTAGTGGCTATACTGTTTTAGAAGCTGGTCTTGGTGCTACTATTACAATATCAGGAAACTATGTTACTGAAGGTGTAGATTATATTAGAATATACAATGGCACTGGCACTAGTGGAACTTTATTAGCCTCATACTCAGGTACAGGAACAATAAATTATACAGGAGCAGCTGGTCAAACACTAACAGTTCAATTTTATTCAGATAGTTCTGTAATTTATTCAGGTTTCACTTTATCAGTTTCATATAGTGGAGTTTGTTTCCCGGTTTGTGCAGGAACACCAACAGGAGGAACAGTAACAACAAATCCAAATACTGCTTGGCCAGGTTCATCATATTCAGTAATAGCAACAGGCTATACTTTAGCTTTAAATATGACATATCAATGGCAATATAGTACAAATGCAGGTGCAACATGGACAAATGCAGGTGTCGCTACAAGCTCATATTCAAATTATACAGCAACTGCACCTGCAAGTGGGCTTGTACACTGGCAACTAATAGTAACTTGTACAAATAGTGGCCAAAGTTCAACTTCAACAACAGGAATATTTACAACAATGGTTATTAGTGATGTTGTAACAGGATGTCCAAATGTTGTTTCGGGTGGTTTGGGCTTAAATGGGGCTGATCCTGCTACAATTAATTGTACTGCAGCCTCAACTTGTGTTGATCTAGAAGCTACTTACTTAGATTTAGGTGAAACTACAAGTTATATAGTAGAGCCTATACTTTATAATCCACCACATAGTTTTAGTGGATTAGCAAATCCAGTTAGTGTTAATACAGACGATGTTTGGTCACCAATTGTAAATTTACCATTTGATTTCTGTTTTTATGGCAATACTTTTAATCAATGCTTAATTGGTTCTAATGGGGTTGTAACCTTTGATATTGTTAATAATTCTGCTGGTGGTACTTGTGGATGGAGTATGTATGATTCAACCGGTGCAAATTTACCTGTAAGTGGGCATGATGCTTTAATTGAAAATGCAATTTTTGGTGTATTTCACGACATAAACCCTACAAGTGCAGGAAATGTTGGATGGGAATTAATAACATTACCGACTGGATGTAGAGCCTTAGTTGTTTCATGGTCAAATGTACCAATGTTCTCTAACGACACTGCTAATGACTATACTGGAATGATGGTTTTGTATGAAAATTCAAATATCATAGAGGTATATGTTCAGAAAAAAAGAATAACAACATATGCTGGTTTTGGAACGGAACCAATGTGGAATAATGGAAACGCAGTAATCGGAATTCAAAATGCTACTGGTACTTTAGCATCTGTTCCTCCTGGAAGAAACGTTTTAGACCCAAATTGGACTGCAACAAACGAAGCTTGGCGATTTGTTCCAAACGGAAATTCAATTGCATCTATAACTTGGCATGAGGGTTCAGGAACAGCTGGCCCAGTTGTTGGAACAACTCCAACTATAAATGTTTGCCCAACATCAACTACAACTTATACAGCAGAAATAACATATACGCTATGCGATGGTAGAACTATTAGAGAAACTGATCAAACTACTGTAACTATAAATGGCTCTAAAGTTTGGGACGGTTCAGTAAACACAAACTGGAATAACGCAAACAACTGGACACCTGTTGGTGTTCCAACTTCTGCTGATTGTGTTGTAATTCCAAATACTGCAAATGATCCGATCATCTCTGGCGCAAGCTATGATGCATTAGGATTGAATTTAACTATTGAAAATGGAGCAGTTTTAACAGTTAATGCAACAAATGACATTATTATCAATGACTGGGTTAATATCAACGCTGGTGGAGATTTACAATTAAACGATAGTTCAAGTTTAATCCAAGTAAACAACAATCCAAATACAGGAACTATGCATATGAATAGAACGGTAAATATGCGCAGATTAGACTACGTATATTGGTCTTCTCCAGTAACTTCATTTGCAAGTAGTGCAATTTCTCCAGGAACGCCAACAAGTTATATTTACAAATGGACTCCAACTATTGGAACTAACATAAATGGATTTGGAAATTGGGCGCTTGGAAACGAAAATATGGTAGTGGGTAAAGGTTATATTGTTAGGGGTCCAAATGCCTTTACAACAACACCCGCTCCTTTTACAGCAACATTCACAGGAACACCAAATAATGGCGTTATCACAACTCCAATTTTGAGAGGCAATTGGAATGGTGGAACATACTCAACAGGAGTTTCAACAACATTAGGAACAAATTATGACGATAACTGGAATTTAATTGGAAATCCATACCCGTCAGCAGTAAATGCTATTTCTTTCTTAACTGCAAATACAAATATTGATGGATTCATTAAAATTTGGACGCATGGAACATTGCCAAGTACTGCTATTGCTGACCCATTTTATAGTGATTATGTGTACAACTACACCCCTGGTGACTACATAACTTATAATAGTTCAGGAACATCATCTGGACCTGGAGTTTTTAATGGCAACATAGCATCTGGGCAAGGTTTCTTTGTTTCAATGTTACATACTACCGGCTCAACTTCTGAAAATATTACATTCAATAATTCTATGAGAAATACATTGAATAGTAATAGTCAATTTTTCAGAAGTTCTACAAACAGAAATAGTGAAAATGATGGTAGAATTTGGTTAGATTTAATTGATTCAAACTTAAATAGTGTAAGAAATTTAATTGGATATATTGATGGCGCAACTAACAGCAGAGATCGTTTATTTGATGCTATTACTGATGAAAAATTGAATCTAAATTTATATTCAAAAATTGGAACTGAACCTATGACTATTCAAGGAAGAACATTACCGTTTGACGAATACGATTTAGTTCCAATGGGAATCAAAGTTCCACAAGACGGAAATTACTCAATTGGAATTGGAGCTGTTGATGGATTCTTTACAAATACAAGTCAAAATATTTTTTTAGAAGATTTAGATACAAACATTATCCACGATTTAAGACAAAATCCATATAGCTTTACAGCTGTAGCTGGAGATGATTCTGACAGATTCATTCTTCGTTTTACAAATAACACATTAGGAAATGAAGATATAACTAATGAAGAAGTAAATGTATGGGCAATAACATCTGATAATTTGTCTATTAAATCAACTAAAAGCACAATCCAATCTGTAAGAGTATTTGATATACTAGGAAGGTTATTAGCAGATTATCAAAATGTAAACGGTTATGAAATTCCTTTAACAAAAATTCAAAAAAACAATGCCGCACTAATTGTTCAAGTTACACTAACTAATGGGGCAATTGTAAACAAGAAAATTATATATTAATTTATACAAACTTCAAAAAATTCCAAAAAGACCTCTTCTTTAAATAGTCGAGGTCTTTTTCATTTATATAAGCTTCTCGTTCAAACGAAATATTATAATAGGCTTCTCTTCTATCTTTATATTGAATTAACCTGACCAAATATTCAAAAAAATACCAAACAAAAAAGAATACTATCAAAAGTTCTAATTGTTGTTTGATATGAATTCTCTCATGATTCAACAATACCTCATGCGATTTATCCTTTTTATCAGATAAAAACACAAATGGAAAAAAGGTAAAACCTCTAAACCCTTTCGGAATTAAATATTTAAAAACTATTACAATCATTTCATGCAAAGTTGCTAAATTTGTCGATATGAATAACGATTTAAATCCGAATAATTTAAAAGAAGGTGAAGATTTCTATTACACACCTGAAGGATACAAGTGTTTCACAGAAAAATATCATCTAAAAAGAGGCTATTGTTGTAAAAGCGGATGCAGACATTGCCCTTATGGTTTTGACAAAAAGACAGGAACTACCAAGAAAAAATAAAATGGACATACAATTATTCAAATACCGAATCAAAATTCACAAGTCCTATCACAGGTCTGATATTCGTTATCCTTAGTTTTTCCTTAACTCTCTTTAGTAAGAAAATTAAATTAAACGAATTAAACCAACAAAAATGACATTTCAAGAACAAATACTACAAGGCATTCCATCGGTTTTACCAAATCCAAAACCGTATGAAACTGAAATAAATCACGCACCAAAAAGAAAAGAAATTCTTTCAAACGAAGAAAAAAAATTAGCGTTAAAAAATGCGCTTCGTTATTTTGATACGAAACATCATGCGGAATTAATCCCAGAATTTAAAGCTGAATTAGAAACGTATGGTAGAATTTACATGTATCGCCTACGCCCAGATTACAAAATGTATGCTCGACCAATTTCAGAATATCCTGGAAAATGCGAACAAGCAAAAGCGATTATGTTAATGATTCAAAACAATTTGGATTATGCTGTAGCACAACATCCACACGAACTAATTACGTATGGTGGAAATGGAGCAGTTTTCTCCAATTGGGCTCAATATTTATTGACCATGAAATATTTGGCAGAAATGACCGAAGAGCAAACGTTAGCCATGTATTCGGGTCATCCAATGGGATTATTCCCTTCTCATAAAGAAGCCCCAAGAGTTGTAGTTACCAATGGAATGGTGATTCCAAACTATTCCAAACCAGACGATTGGGAAAAAATGAATGCTTTAGGTGTTTCGCAATACGGACAAATGACGGCTGGAAGTTATATGTACATTGGTCCACAAGGAATTGTTCACGGAACAACAATCACCGTTTTAAACGGCTTCAGAAAAATAAAAAAATCTCCAAAAGGCGGATTATTCGTAACTTCTGGACTAGGCGGAATGTCTGGAGCTCAACCAAAAGCAGGAAACATTGCAGGTTGCGTTACAGTTTGTGCCGAAGTCAATCCAAAAATAACACACATTCGTCATTCACAAGGTTGGATTAATGAAATTGTTGAAGATATCACATTACTGGTTGCTAGGGTTAGAAAAGCATTAGAAAATCAAGAAGTAGTTTCTATTGCTTACTTAGGAAACGTTGTAGATGTATGGGAACGTTTTGATCAAGAAAATTTACATATTGATTTAGGTTCTGATCAAACTTCTTTACACAATCCTTGGGCTGGTGGCTACTACCCTACTGGTTTTTCATTTGAAGAATCAAATGAGATGATGGCTAATCATCCTGAAAAATTCAAAGAAGAAGTTCAAAAAACTTTACGTCGTCATGCGGCAGCAATCAACAAACATACTGCAAAAGGAACCTATTTCTTCGATTATGGAAATGCCTTTTTATTAGAAGCTTCTCGTGCTGGAGCAGATATCATGGCAGAAAATCATATCGATTTCAAATATCCAAGTTATGTGCAAGACATAATGGGACCAATGTGTTTCGATTATGGTTTTGGACCTTTCCGTTGGGTTTGTGCTTCAGGAAATCCAGAAGATTTAGCTAAAACAGACAAAATAGCTTGTGATGTTTTAGAAGAAATGATGAAAAACTCACCAGAAGAAATCCAACAACAAATGGCGGATAATATTCAATGGATAAAAGGCGCGCAAGAAAATAAATTGGTGGTTGGTTCTCAAGCTCGTATTTTGTATGCTGATGCCGAAGGAAGAATCAAAATAGCAGAAGCCTTCAACCAAGCAATTGCTCGTGGTGAAATTGGCTACGTAATTTTAGGTCGCGACCACCACGATGTTTCTGGAACTGATTCACCTTACCGAGAAACTTCAAATATTTACGATGGTTCAAGTTTTACAGCTGATATGGCTATCCAAAACGTAATTGGTGATAGTTTCCGAGGTGCTACTTGGGTTTCTATCCACAATGGTGGTGGCGTTGGTTGGGGAGAAGTAATCAATGGTGGTTTTGGTATGGTTCTTGATGGTAGTAAAGAAGCATCAAGACGTTTAGAGTCAATGCTTTTCTGGGATGTCAACAACGGAATTTCAAGAAGAAGTTGGGCAAGAAACGAAGGAGCCATTTTTGCAATAAAAAGAGCTATGGAGACGCAACCTTTATTGAAAATTACCATCCCTAATATAGTTGATGAATCATTGTTGTAGTTTCAGGTTTTAAGTTTCAAGTTGAGCTTCTAATTCCTGAAATCAAAAACTTAAAACTAATTATTATGAAAACATTAAAATTACTATCGGTTCTATTTATTGCAACTTTAGCCTCATGTAGTTCGGTTAGAGTGAATGCTGATTATGATAAAAAAGCAACTTTTACCAATTATAAAACATACGCTTATTTAAAAAGTGGTGTAGACAAAGCTGAAATTTCAGATTTAGATAAAAAGAGAATTTTATATTCTATTGATGAAGTAATGGCTACAAAAGGTTTTAGTAAATCTGAAAATCCTGATGTTTTGATTAGCATCTTTACCAAAGAAAGAGAACGTGTAGATATTTATCAAAACTATGGATTCGGTTGGGGTTGGAATCCATGGTGGGGTATGGGTTATTCAAATGTAACTACAACTCCAGAAGGGACACTTTTTATTGATCTTATTGATGCTAAAACGAAAGAATTAGTTTGGCAAGGCGAAGGAAGTGGTTATTTAACCAAAAATACCGACAAAAAAGATGCACGAATCAAAGAATTTGTTTCTAAAATTTTAGAACAATATCCTCCAAAATAAAATTTATAATTAAAAAGTGCAATATTCAATTGCACTTTTTAATTATAAACAACATTCTTAATCATATATTAATATTATATTTTAAAGAATTCGTAAATTTGCACCCGCTTTTCATATAAAGCAAAAATTAAATGGTTTTAAAAAAATTTGCATTTCTTTTACTTTTATTAGTATCGAACTATAGTTTTTCGCAATGTTTTCAAATTGAAAGTATTTTAGTAGATGCTTGTGACTCAGGAAGCTCAAGCGCTGATGAAGGCTTTAATGAAATGTTTCGTATAAAAATTGGCGCCACAGCCTTAAACACCAGTAATTTAAACGTCAATTGGCCTTCAAATACATGGCAAGGATTAATTCAAAATGCTACAACTAACACCAAAGTTGCCCAATTAAACGCTGATATCATCGCTGCCGGAGGTTGTGGTACTATACTCGAGCCAACTGGAGGAGTTTTACCTGCTAATGCAACAGTTATTATCGTTTCCAGCCAAAATTTTAATATTACATTAAATTCATTTGGAGCGTTAACATCAAACACTTATATACTTTTTCAAGATAATACAAGTGTAACAACGGGCCATTTTGGAAATTACAATGCAACTCCTGGTACAAGAACTTTAACCGTAAGTTTTGGTGGCTCTTGTAGTGATACTGTTACCTATCAAAGAGCTAGTTTAGTTAATATTTTTGGTGTTTCAGGAGGAACAACTGCAGAAAACAATGGAGCTACAGTAAATTTTAGCCCTTCTGGAACCCCTAATTATGTAAACAATGGTTGCACAGCTCCTATACCTCCTTTTACAGTTGAAGCAGGAACAACGCCTGTTAGTGCTTGTGCAGGACAAACTATTAATCTTTTAGGAACCGCACAAGGTCAAACAAGTGTTTCATGGTCTGCACCTTCTGGTACTTTTTCAAATTCTAACAACTTAAACACATCGTATACTATTCCAACTACAGCTATCTCTGGTAGTACTATAACCTTAACGCTAACTGCTACAAATATCTGTGGATTTTCAATTACAGACAATATTACTATAAATATTAGTGGAAGTACATTAAACTTAACATCAGCAACAGGAACAAACATTCAATCAATTTGTACTGGCAACGCAATAACACCTATCGAATATACTTTTGGAGGAGGAGCAACAAGTATAAATATCACAGGTCTACCAGTTGGTATAACAGCTATAACTTCAGGAAACATTGTTACTATTAGCGGAACACCAACTTCTAATTTCAACTACATAATTAATACAATTGGAGGTTGCGGTACTGTTAATCATTCAGGAAGCGTAACCGTAAACCCTAATGCCTCATTAAACTTATATTGTGATATTGCTAATTCAACATCAACATCACTTGCATTTGATTTTAGTAACGTAGGTCAAACCAGTTTCTCCTATAGTTATACTATAGATGGTGGTTCACCAATTACCGGAACTCATATATCACCATCAAATTTTACTGTTTCTGGATTAACGCCTGGACAATCTGTCGTGTTTACACTTAGTGCAAATGGGGTAAGTTGTGTTGCGACTCAAACAGTAAGTTGTACAACTTCTTGCCCAACAGCAACTCTTATAACAACATCAGGCATTGGAACTGATAACCAAACCATTTGTGCTGGAAATGCAATTATTCCTATTCAGTATACTTTTGGAAATGGAGCTACAAGCGCAACTGTTACTGGACTACCAGCTGGAGTAACTTCTTCAATTTCTGGAAACGTTATTACAATTAGCGGAAATCCGTCTTCAACTTTTTCTTATACAATTAGCACTGTTGGTGGTTGTGGAACTGCTACCCTCAACGGAAATGTTACAATTAGTACAAATTCAAGTTTAAACTTAACATCTGCTGCTGGAACTGATAACCAAACCATTTGTGCTGGAAATGCAATTATTCCTATTCAGTATACTTTTGGAAATGGAGCTACAAGCGCCACTGTTACTGGACTACCAACTGGAGTAACTTCTTCAATTTCTGGAAACGTTATTACAATTAGCGGAAATCCGTCTTCAACTTTTTCTTATACAATTAGCACTGTTGGTGGTTGTGGAACTGCTACCCTCAACGGAAATGTTACAAT